>OGQR01000448.1_pt1 | contig 36478 bp, 43 predicted proteins | sample 1553271 | NCBI WGS metagenome assembly OGQR01 (sample SAMEA2579970, study PRJEB22360) | human gut metagenome | biome: human gut; feature: human-associated habitat; material: faeces | place: Denmark | collected 2008/2010 | reverse complement strand
GCTCCAGCGGAAGTTGTCGCATTATTCGCCTGACCTTGCGCCAGGCGTGCGATCTCATCGGCGGCAGCGACTATCTGCTGACTGAGTTGCTGTTGTTGCTGGCGCAGTTGCAAACGCTGCCCCACCAGTTCCCCTTGCTGACGTAACGAACGGGAGATCTCCTGCTCCTGTTGTTCAATAGCGGTGGTATCAAAACCTTGTTCCCGTAACGCTTGCAGCAACGCATTAATCTTCAGGCTTTGTGCGGTGAGCATTCGCCCCTGCGCCTGCCACATCTTTTCGTTATCGGCACTGGTCAGGTTCTGCGCGGCGAAAAGTTCCCAGGCGCTGGCTTCGCTCAACTGGCGCGCCATATTCATGGTAGGAATCAATGCCTGAGTGTTGTCTTTTTCCACCTGGCTGATAAAGCGCAGGTTGTACCATCCCACCAGGGTACTGGTCAGGGTTAACAGCGCCATCAGGGCAAAGCCCATCCAGAGTCTTCGGGTCAGGGTTAAATTCACGGTCGGTGCACTTTAGGTGAAAAAGGTTGAGTCGCAAAGCGGAATGCATCTAGCATAAAGCCTTATTATTGATGAGGCTATCATGCGCGTACTGCTATTTTTACTTCTTTCCCTTTTCATGTTGCCGGCATTTTCGGCTGATAACCTGTTGCGCTGGCATGATGCGCAGCATTTCACGGTGCAAGCCTCTACGCCGCTTAAAGCCAAACGCGCATGGAAACTGTGCGCGCTTTATCCCAGCCTGAAAGATTCATATTGGTTATCGTTGAACTATGGTATGCAGGAGGCTGCTCGCCGCTACGGTGTGGATTTAAAAGTGCTGGAGGCAGGCGGCTACAGCCAGTTGGCTACCCAGCAAGCACAAATCGACCAGTGTAAACAGTGGGGCGCAGAGGCCATTTTGCTCGGTAGTAGCACGACCTCATTTCCCGACCTGCAAAAGCAGGTAGCAAGTCTGCCGGTGATCGAACTGGTAAATGCTATTGATGCTCCCCAGGTGAAAAGCCGCGTTGGTGTGCCCTGGTTTCAGATGGGCTATCAACCGGGGCGATATCTGGTGCAATGGGCGCACGGTAAACCACTGAATGTGCTGTTGATGCCCGGACCCGATAACGCCGGGGGCAGTAAGGAGATGGTCGAGGGTTTTCGCGCAGCCATTGCCGGAAGCCCGGTGCGTATTGTTGATATTGCGCTTGGTGATAACGATATTGAAATCCAGCGTAACCTGTTGCAGGAGATGCTGGAACGCCATCCAGAAATCGACGTCGTTGCCGGAACGGCCATTGCGGCAGAGGCGGCAATGGGGGAAGGGCGTAACCTGAAAACGCCGCTTACCGTGGTGTCGTTTTATCTTTCACATCAGGTGTATCGCGGGCTGAAGCGGGGAAGAGTGATTATGGCTGCCAGCGATCAAATGGTCTGGCAGGGGGAACTGGCGGTTGAGCAGGCCATCAGGCAATTACAGGGGCAATCGGTTTCTGATAATGTCAGCCCACCGATTTTAGTTCTGACGCCGAAAAATGCCGACCGTGAACATATTCGCCGCTCGCTGTCACCAGGGGGATTTCGTCCGGTCTATTTTTATCAGCACACATCAGCGGCTAAGAAATAACCTTCACCATGTTGCGTCACCAGTAAATCCGCGCTGAGTTTATGACGTAAACGACGAATTAACACATCGACGGTGCGCAGGTCAGGGTTTTCCACCCGACGCGCAGAAAGCATACGTAGCAGACGTTCACGGCTGAGAATTTCGCCCGGATTCGTCACAAATGCCACCAACATTTCATACTCTGCGCGGGTCAGTTTAATCGGCTCGCCATCCCGCTCCAGCGTATGGCGCGACACATTCAGGCAATAACCGGCAAAGCGATAGCAGTTGTCCTGAGTGTGCGGTTGAGCTTGTCGCGCGAGGTCGATTCGCCAGAGCAGATTTTTCACCCGTACTACCAGTTCGCGCAGTTCCAGCGGTTTGGTGACGTAATCGTCTGCGCCCATTTCCAGCCCAACAATACGGTCAATCCGATCGCTGCGTCCGGTAACCAGAATAATCCCCACCGTTGAGCGTTCTCGCAGGGCGCGGGTTAACATCAGGCCATTTTCATCGGGTAAGTTGATATCCAGCAGAATTAAATCTACCGACTGATTCTGCATAATTTCCCGTAGCCCGGCACCGCTCGCCGTAACGGAAACGGTATACCCCTCCTGAGTGAAGTAGGATTGTAATCGCGCCTGGGTAACCGGCTCATCTTCAACAATAACAATGTGATGTGGCATCAGAGGGTTTTACTCATTCTGTTCATATCTGTTCATATTCTGCCGTAAGCCGTTCATCCTGACCAGTGCCGCTGTTCATATTTGCTCATTAAGATCGCTTCACTAAACCATAATTCTACAGGGGTTATTATGCGGAAACTCTGGAACGCGCTACGCCGACCCAGTGCTCGTTGGTCGGTACTGGCGCTGGTCGCAATTGGGATTGTGATTGGCATTGCGCTGATTGTATTGCCACACGTTGGGATCAAAGTCACCAGCACAACCGAATTTTGTGTCAGTTGCCACAGTATGCAACCGGTGTATGAAGAATATAAACAGTCGGTGCATTTCCAGAACGCCTCCGGCGTGCGAGCTGAATGCCATGACTGTCATATCCCGCCGGATATTCCAGGCATGGTGAAGCGCAAACTGGAAGCGAGCAATGATATCTACCAGACCTTTATTGCTCACTCCATTGATACACCTGAAAAATTCGAAGCCAAACGCGCGGAACTTGCCGAGCGTGAATGGGCGCGAATGAAAGAAAACAACTCGGCAACCTGCCGCTCCTGCCATAACTACGATGCGATGGATCATGCGAAGCAGCATCCTGAAGCAGCACGTCAGATGAAGGTGGCAGCGAAAGATAATCAATCCTGCATCGACTGTCATAAAGGTATTGCCCACCAGTTACCGGATATGAGTAGCGGCTTCCGTAAGCAGTTCGATGAGCTGCGCGCCAGTGCTAATGACAGTGGTGACACGCTGTACTCTATTGATATTAAGCCAATTTATGCGGCGAAAGGCGATAAAGAAGCCTCTGGTTCTCTGCTGCCTGCTTCGGAAGTGAAAGTCCTTAAACGTGACGGCGACTGGCTGCAAATTGAAATTACCGGCTGGACGGAAAGCGCCGGACGTCAGCGTGTACTCACCCAATTCCCAGGTAAACGCATCTTTGTTGCCTCGATTCGTGGTGATGTGCAGCAGCAGGTAAAAACGCTGGAGAAAACCACCGTTGCCGACACCAATACCGAGTGGAGCAAGTTGCAGGCCACTGCGTGGATGAAGAAAGGCGACATGGTGAACGATATCAAACCGATCTGGGCTTATGCGGATTCGTTGTACAACGGCACCTGTAACCAGTGCCACGGCGCACCGGAAATCGCCCACTTTGACGCTAACGGTTGGATCGGCACGCTCAACGGCATGATTGGCTTTACCAGTCTCGATAAACGTGAAGAACGCACCTTGTTGAAATATCTGCAAATGAATGCGTCTGACACCGCAGGTAAGGCTCACGGCGATAAGAAGGAAGAAAAATAATGAACAATAACGATCTCTTTCAGGCATCACGTCGGCGTTTTCTGGCACAACTCGGCGGCTTAACCGTCGCCGGGATGCTGGGGCCGTCATTGTTAACGCCGCGACGTGCGACTGCGGCGCAAGCGGCGACTGACGCTGTCATCTCGAAAGAGGGCATTCTTACCGGGTCGCACTGGGGGGCTATCCGCGCGACGGTGAAGGATGGTCGCTTTGTGGCGGCAAAACCGTTCGAACTGGATAAATATCCGTCGAAAATGATTGCCGGATTGCCGGATCACGTACACAACGCGGCGCGTATTCGTTATCCGATGGTACGCGTGGACTGGCTGCGTAAGCGCCATCTCAGCGATACCTCCCAGCGCGGTGATAACCGTTTTGTGCGCGTGAGCTGGGATGAAGCCCTCGACATGTTCTATGAAGAACTGGAACGCGTGCAGAAAACTCACGGGCCGAGTGCCTTGCTGACCGCCAGTGGTTGGCAATCGACGGGGATGTTCCATAACGCTTCGGGGATGCTGGCGAAAGCTATTGCCTTGCATGGTAATAGCGTTGGTACGGGCGGAGATTACTCTACCGGTGCTGCGCAGGTGATCCTGCCGCGCGTAGTCGGTTCGATGGAAGTGTATGAACAGCAAACCTCCTGGCCGCTGGTATTGCAGAACAGCAAAACCATTGTGCTGTGGGGCTCCGATTTGCTGAAAAACCAGCAAGCGAACTGGTGGTGCCCGGATCACGATGTTTATGAATATTACGCGCAGCTAAAAGCGAAAGTCGCCGCCGGTGAAATTGAGGTCATCAGCATCGATCCGGTTGTCACATCCACCCATGAGTATCTGGGGCGCGAGCATGTGAAGCACATTGCGGTTAACCCGCAAACTGACGTGCCGCTGCAACTGGCGCTGGCACATACGCTGTACAGTGAAAACCTGTACGACAAAAACTTCCTTGCTAACTACTGTGTGGGTTTTGAGCAGTTCCTGCCGTATCTGCTGGGTGAGAAAGACGGTCAGCCGAAAGATGCCGCATGGGCTGAAAAACTGACCGGCATTGATGCCGAAACCATTCGTGGGCTGGCGCGGCAGATGGCGGCGAACAGAACGCAAATTATTGCTGGCTGGTGCGTGCAGCGTATGCAGCACGGTGAACAGTGGGCGTGGATGATTGTGGTTCTGGCGGCGATGCTGGGGCAAATTGGCCTGCCAGGTGGTGGTTTTGGTTTTGGCTGGCACTACAACGGCGCAGGCACGCCGGGGCGTAAAGGCGTTATTCTGAGTGGTTTCTCCGGCTCTACGTCGATTCCGCCTGTTCACGACAACAGTGACTACAAAGGCTACAGCAGCACTATTCCGATTGCCCGTTTTATCGATGCGATCCTCGAACCGGGGAAAGTGATCAACTGGAACGGTAAATCGGTAAAACTGCCGCCGCTGAAAATGTGTATTTTTGCCGGAACTAACCCATTCCATCGCCATCAGCAGATCAACCGCATTATTGAAGGCTTGCGCAAGCTGGAAACGGTTATCGCCATAGATAACCAGTGGACCTCAACCTGCCGCTTTGCCGATATCGTACTGCCTGCGACCACGCAGTTTGAGCGTAACGATCTCGACCAGTACGGCAATCACTCCAACCGTGGCATTATCGCCATGAAACAGGTGGTGCCGCCGCAGTTCGAGGCGCGCAACGACTTCGATATTTTCCGCGAGCTGTGCCGTCGCTTTAATCGCGAAGAAGCCTTTACCGAAGGGCTGGACGAAATGGGCTGGCTGAAACGCATCTGGCAGGAAGGTGTACAGCAAGGCAAAGGACGCGGCGTTCATCTGCCAGCGTTTGATGACTTCTGGAATAACAAAGAGTACGTCGAGTTTGACCATCCGCAGATGTTTGTTCGCCACCAGGCATTCCGCGAAGATCCGGATCTCGAACCGCTGGGCACGCCGAGTGGCCTGATTGAGATCTACTCGAAAACTATCGCCGATATGAACTACGACGATTGTCAGGGGCATCCGATGTGGTTTGAGAAAATCGAACGCTCCCACGGTGGGCCTGGCTCGCAAAAGTATCCGTTGCATCTGCAATCTGTGCATCCGGATTTCCGACTTCACTCGCAGTTATGTGAGTCGGAAACGCTGCGTCAGCAATATACGGTAGCGGGTAAAGAGCCAGTATTCATTAACCCGCAGGATGCCAGCGCGCGCGGTATTCGTAACGGTGATGTGGTACGCGTCTTTAACGCTCGCGGTCAGGTGTTGGCAGGGGCAGTGGTTTCTGACCGCTATGCACCCGGCGTGGCACGAATTCACGAAGGGGCATGGTACGATCCAGATAAAGGCGGCGAGCCTGGTGCGCTGTGCAAATACGGTAACCCCAACGTGTTGACCATCGACATCGGTACATCGCAGCTGGCGCAGGCGACCAGTGCGCACACTACGCTGGTGGAAATTGAGAAGTACAACGGAACAGTGGAGCAGGTGACGGCGTTTAACGGCCCCGTGGAGATGGTGGCGCAGTGCGAATATGTTCCCGCGTCGCAGGTGAAATCATGACCACGCTGACAGCACAACAGATTGCCTGTGTTTACGCCTGGCTAGCGCAGTTGTTCTCCCGTGAGCTGGACGATGAACAACTGACGCAAATCGCCAGTGCGCAGATGGCTGAATGGTTTTCGTTGCTGAAAAGCGAACCGCCGCTCACTGCGGCGGTGAACGAGCTGGAAAACCGTATTGCCACGCTGACAGTACGTGACGATGCCCGTCTGGAACTGGCCGCGGACTTTTGCGGCCTGTTTCTGATGACCGACAAACAAGCGGCGCTGCCGTATGCATCGGCCTACAAACAGGACGAGCAAGAGATTAAACGCTTGTTAGTTGAGGCAGGGATGGAAACCAGCGGCAATTTCAACGAACCGGCAGATCATCTGGCGATCTATCTCGAATTGCTCAGCCATCTGCATTTTTCGCTGGGAGAGGGGACCGTTCCTGCGCGAAGAATCGACAGTTTGCGGCAAAAAACACTGACGGCGCTGTGGCAATGGTTACCAGAGTTTGTTGCGCGTTGTCGTCAGTATGACAGCTTTGGTTTTTACGCGGCACTAAGCCAGTTATTGCTGGTGTTAGTGGAGTGCGACCACCAAAACAGATAACGTCGTTTGTGCGCCTGAAAAGACGCGTTTAGCGTCGCATCAGGCATTATGGCGCAGTTGCCGGATGCGGCGTGAACGTCTTATCCGGCCCACAGGAACTGTAATCTTTGTAGACCGGTTAAGATGCGTCATCGCATCCGGCAAACACACATCACGGATGAGCTACAAACCGGGAAAGCCGCTGGCGCAGCAGGCGGTTTTCCTGCTTCAGGTGCGCAATATCATCCATTAACGTCAGCGCCACCGCGATCCCCGGCCAGTCCAGAGCCAGTTCATGACGCAGGCGTACCGCGCGTTGCACCACAATGGCGGCATGGTCGTCAAATACCCAGGTTGTTTCCTGGATCTCACGCGGTTCAACCACCCCCAAACCGACAATTTCATTCAACTCCTCTTCAGAGATGCCGGTATGCAGGCAAAATTCGGTAATAGTAAAAGTCACCGTAACATTAGCCATTATGCTTTCCCCCAATCTTTACGTGGATCAAAAGACGACTGGGCGTCTGCCAGTTGCTGCCACAGCGCGGCAGTGTTTTCATCCGGTTTCGGCGGCATCACGATTTTCAGTACCGCATACAGATCGCCGGTCTGTTTTTTGCTCACCAGACCTTTGCCTTTAACGCGCAATCGTTGCCCGGCCTGGCTGCCTGGCGGGATAGTCAGCAAAATGCTTTCTTTCAGTGTTGGAACGGTGACTTTAGCACCCAGCGCCGCTTCCCACGGGCTAACCGGCACCACAATTTCCAGATCCTGGCCGACAATATCAAACAGCGGATGTGGCGCAATATGAATCACCAGCCACAAATCGCCATTTGGACCGCCGTTTTCGCCCGGCGTCCCCTGGCCTTTCAGACGGATGCGTTGACCATTGCCGACGCCCGCCGGGATCTTCACATTCAGCGTTTTCGGAATTTCCTGTTCGATCATGCCAAAGGCGTTATAAACCGGCAGGTTATAGCTGATGGTACGCTTATGCTCAGTAAGCGTTTCTTCGAGGAATACCGCCACTTCGATTTCAATATCGTGGCCGCGTGTGGCGGGGCGTTGACGGCTCTGGCGGGCATGCTGACCGAAAATTGACGAGAAGATATCGTCAAAATCTTCGGCGTTAAAACTCTGACCGTCGCCATGGTGGAACTGACGGTTAAATTGCGGATCGTTGCGATGTTGCCACATCTGATCATACTCAGCGCGACGTTGTTCATCACTTAACACTTCCCAGGCTTCAGCGACCTCTTTGAAGCGGGCTTCGGCATCCGGTTCTTTGCTGACATCAGGATGGTATTTGCGGGCAAGTCGACGATAGGCGGTCTTGATTGTCTTGAGATCGTCCGTCGGTTTCACGCCCATGATGGCGTAATAATCCTTTAATTCCATAGCGTTATCTCGCGTAAATCAACACAAATTGAAGGAACCCCTGTAAGGTAACTCCTATAAGTGTAGGGTAATCCTCAAAATTTCATATGCCAACACAGAATATGTTATTGAAATCATCGCGGAGAGGAGGTCGCCATCAAGATGGGTTGCTGAACATATTTTAAACAGGTGAAAAAGGGTGAGCGATTTTTGATAGTTGAACCAGGCACTTTAAGTTTAACTAGGGCGTCATTATTTATTAAATTTTATAGACGCTATATATGGGTAGTAATATACATGGAATTAGTTGCACTGCAAATAATTATTTGAAACAGGCCTGGAACGATATAAAAAATGAGTACGAAAAAAATCAAACATATTCAATCACGCTTTTTGAAAACACACTGGTGTGTTTTATGCGGTTATACAATGAACTCAGACGTAAAGTAAATGAAGAGGATACTCCATGTCTGGAATGTGAATCACTAGAAAAAGAATTTGAGGAAATGCAGAATGATAATGATCTATCATTATTTATGAGAACATTGCGTACTAATGATACACAAATTTATTCAGGGGTTTCAGGAGGTATTACATATACTATACAATATGTTCGAGATATTGATATTGTTAGAGTGTCCTTGCCGGGCAGAGCTTCAGAGTCTATCACAGATTTTAAAGGTTATTATTGGTATAACTTTATGGAGTATATTGAAAACATTAATGCGTGTGATGATGTTTTTTCTGAGTATTGTTTTGATGATGAAAATATAAGTGTCCAGCCAGAGCGGATAAATACGCCGGGAATATCTGATTTGGATTCTGACATTGATTTGTCTGGTATATCTTTTATTCAGCGTGAAACTAACCAGGCATTAGGATTAAAATATGCTCCTGTAGATGGCGATGGATATTGTCTGTTAAGAGCTATACTGGTTTTAAAACAACATGATTATTCATGGGCGCTGGTCAGTTATAAGATGCAAAAGGAAGTTTACAACGAATTCATTAAAATGGTTGATAAAAAAACGATCGAGGCTCTTGTTGATACGGCATTCTATAATCTCAGGGAAGATGTAAAGACGTTATTTGGCGTTGATCTACAATCTGACAACAAAATTCAGGGGCAGAGTAGTCTTATGTCATGGAGCTTTCTGTTTTTTAAAAAACAATTCATTGATAGTTGCTTGAATAACGAAAAATGTATCCTGCATTTACCCGAGTTTATATTTAATGATAACAAGAACTTGCTTGCTTTAGATACCGACACGTCGGATAGGATTAAAGCGGTGAAGAATTTTCTTGCTGTTCTTTCAGATAGCATTTGCTCATTATTTATTGTTAATAGTAATGTGGCATCAATCTCCTTGGGGAATGAATCCTTTTCAACAGATGAAGATCTTGAGTATGGTTATTTAATGAACACTGGCAATCATTATGACGTTTACCTCCCTCCTGAACTTTTTGCTCAGGCTTACAAGTTAAACAATAAGGAAATGAATGCGCAACTCGACTATTTAAATCGTTATGCAATTTAATGGCAAAGGCATATGCTAAAAACCATTGTTATTAGTCTCACACTTTTTTATTGGTAAATATTGTCTCTGTATTGGTAACGCCGCAGATATTCTGTTTAGCCACAGGTGCAATTATCAGCGGCGTACGCGAGGCAGGGGCTAATCAGGCATAGTTTGCGTCAAACCTTGCCTGTTTTTGAAGATGTATATAGAAAAACAGGCGTTCAACAAGCCATTTTGCGAACCTGTTCCCGGAAAAAAGTCATATTTCTGTCACACTCTTTAGTGATTGATAACAAAAGAGGTGCCAGGAATGAACAAAACGCTAATCGCCGCAGCTGTGGCAGGGATAGTTTTACTCGCTTCAAACGCTCAGGCACAAACCGTACCGGAAGGCTATCAGCTACAGCAAGTGCTCATGATGAGCCGCCATAACTTACGTGCGCCGCTGGCGAACAATGGCAGTGTGCTGGAGCAGTCGACGCCGAATAAATGGCCAGAATGGGACGTCCCCGGTGGGCAACTCACCACCAAAGGTGGCGTGCTCGAAGTGTATATGGGCCATTACATGCGTGAATGGCTGGCAGAGCAGGGGATGGTGAAATCGGGGGAATGCCCGCCGCCGTACACCGTTTATGCCTATGCCAATAGTCTGCAACGTACCGTTGCGACCGCACAGTTCTTTATTACCGGCGCATTCCCGGGGTGTGATATTCCTGTGCATCACCAGGAAAAAATGGGCACTATGGACCCAACCTTTAACCCGGTGATCACCGATGATTCCGCCGCATTCAGTGAACAGGCGGTGGCGGCAATGGAGAAAGAGCTCAGCAAACTCCAGCTTACCGACAGCTACCAGCTACTGGAAAAAATCGTTAACTATAAAGATTCCCCTGCCTGTAAAGAGAAACAACAGTGTTCGCTGGTGGATGGCAAAAATACCTTTAGCGCCAAGTATCAACAAGAACCAGGTGTTTCCGGGCCGCTGAAAGTCGGCAACTCGCTGGTAGATGCGTTTACTTTGCAATATTACGAAGGTTTTCCGATGGATCAGGTGGCCTGGGGAGAAATCAAATCTGACCAGCAGTGGAAGGTGTTGTCGAAGCTTAAAAACGGCTACCAGGACAGCCTGTTTACCTCACCGGAAGTGGCGCGCAATGTTGCGAAACCGCTGGTCAGTTATATCGACAAAGCTCTGGTCACCGATCGCACCAGCGCACCGAAAATTACAGTGTTGGTTGGGCACGACTCCAACATTGCCTCTCTGTTAACGGCGCTGGATTTCAAACCGTATCAGTTGCATGACCAGAACGAACGCACGCCGATTGGCGGCAAAATCGTTTTCCAGCGTTGGCATGACAGCAAAGCCAATCGCGATTTGATGAAAATTGAATATGTGTATCAGAGTGCGGAACAGTTACGTAATGCCGATGCGTTAACCCTGCAGGCACCTGCGCAGCGTGTGACGCTGGAATTAAGCGGTTGCCCGATAGACGCTGATGGTTTCTGCCCGATGGATAAGTTTGATAGCGTGTTGAATGAAGCGGTGAAATAACAGAAAACTCCCCCGCGAGAAGCGGGGGAGTCGCTGGTTAAACGTTTTTACGTTCGATGGTCTGTTCGCCCCAAAAAAGCGAATCTTTATCGGTCTTAGCAAAGGCTTTGACTAACACTTCATCACTACCTTCTTCCCAAATCTTTTCCGCCATTTTTTCGTCGTACCCGGCGACTTCGAAAATGGCCTCGGCTATTTCCGGCGACGTATTGCGCAGAGATGCCCATTCACCGACGTGATGAGCTTTCGCTTCTTGAGTTGGCATGCGTATCCTCCTGTTGAAGATTAGCCGTTAAGTTTAACTGCCAGACCTGCGACATATTCCCCTTGATAACGAGCAATAGACAGTTCTTCCTGGCTGGGCTGGCGTGAACCGTCACCGCCTGCGATGGTGGTTGCGCCGTACGGCGTACCGCCGCGAACCTGTGAAACGTCAAATAATTCCTGCGCTGCGTAGCCAATAGGGACAATTACCATGCCGTGATGCGCAAGGGTCGTCCAGGTGGATGTGATGGTTTGTTCCTGACCGCCGCCAGTACCGGTGGAACTAAAGACGCTCGCCAGTTTTCCGTATAGTGCGCCGGAAGCCCACAGGCCGCCCGTCTGGTCGAGGAAGGTACGCATTTGACCGGACATGTTGCCAAAGCGGGTAGGTGTACCAAAAATAATGGCGTCGTAATCGGCCAGTTCTTGCGGGGTTGCAACCGGTGCAGTTTGCGTTTTACCGCCTGCTTTTTCAAATAATTGCGGCGGCATGGTTTCCGGTACACGCTTAACGACAACTTCAGCGCCATCCACTTTGCTTGCACCCTCAGCGACTGCGCGTGCCATCGTTTCAACATGTCTAAGGATATGGTTTATCATTTTGAAAAATATAATTTTATTTCATCCTCCTGATCACTTTGGGGCACGTCTGGGGCGCGGGAATTAAGGATATTATTCAACATAGCTACCTGAGTCACGCTGCACTCAGGCATCCATGCACCATAAACATTGTAGACCATGCTGGCGCTGGAGTGCCCCATCTGTGACGCAATAAATGTCGGGTTTGCTCCGGCAGATAAAGCCCAGCACGCATAGGTATGGCGTGACTGATACGCTTTACGGGATCGGATACCCGCTCTTTTTATTGCTGAATCCCATGTCGCTCCGATGGAGCTTACCGCGTAGTTAATACCAGCCTTGTGATTCTTGCGAACGATTTGCGGACAGAAAACAAAAGTGCACTCGTGCAAAATTGTTCTTCCGTACTCGCGTAATTGAACAGTGATCTGATGCTGCCTGCTAAGACGAGTAAGCATCGCCTGGTTTTTAAGTGCTTCAATTGCTGGTGCCAGAAGATGTATAACCCGGTTAGTGCCTGCGTCGGTCTTTGGTAGCGTAAAATCACCTATTTTTGTAAAATTTCGTCGCACTGTTATCGTGCCAGCTTTCAGGTCGATATCCTCCCATGCAAGTGCGGCAATTTCACCGTGTCGCATCCCTGTAAAAACAGCCACTGTCCAGAGGTTTTTGGTCTGTTGATGATGGCAGGCATCAATGAGACGGCTAAACTCATCTCTGGTCAGTGGATCCGGCACTGGTTTTGATTTCCTCAGCGGTGTTATTGAATTAAACGGGTTTTTCTCCAGATACCCGTTTTCGGCGGCAAAGCTGAACATTCCGGCTGTTGTTGTCATGTAATAGTTCACTGTGGGTACGGTTCTTCCTTTTCGGGACGTGCTGGTTTTCCTGCTTCCCTTTTCCCCGGTCAGTAAATCTTTCCTGATAAACAGCAGATCTTCTTTTGTAATCGATGACGCCAGCCTGCCAGGACCAAGCCTCGGTAGCATATTTTTCATCACTGATTGATAACGATTTAAGGCGTTACTACTGATTTCCATTGCTTTCAGAGTAAGCCATTTCTGTGCCAGTTCACCGACGGTGATATCTTTTTTTACCAGGCCAAATAGCTTCAGGTTAGGTGAGTCAGGGAATCGCTCGGCATAATCAAACGTTCCCGTTCTGATTGCAAAGCAGACAGAAGCCCTTAACTCACCAGCGATCTTTCTGTTTTTCGGAGTATCGGGCACGCGAAGATTTTCGCGCACTCGTTTACCCCTGTACTTAAACGTTATTCGGAGTTTTCCTCCGTGATTTTCAACGCCGGCTGGATAGGCTGAATTCGCCATTGTTCCTCCTGCGTCCAAGAGCACGCTCAGGTTATACTCTTATGGACAAGAATTAAACATCCTGAGATGGTAAGGGTTGGTTTTTGATCCAAGTGTTGATGGTAGGAAGGTGATAGAGACATTCGCTGTTTTTCTTTGGCGTTCCGTCGGGGGCGATTTGTTTATATTCTCTGCCGTTCATCCACGCACTGTCCCTGGCGCGTAATATTGTTCCTTTTCTCAGGCCTGTTACAGCCATTAAAAGCTCCAGTGTTACCCATTCATTCGCATTTATCTGTACAACAGGTGTGATGACTGGCTGAATGCCATGGTTATGTTGGTTTACTAACTCGCGCATAAGTTGCCTCTGCATGTGTAAGAAAAAACCGCCCGAAGGCGGTTGTCAGTTGATTGATGTACGGCGCATTTTTCGAAGGCTGGCAATATGCTTTTCCTTCTCAATTTCCGCTTTAATCATATGCAGTTCGTTGTGCTCGATTCGCTCAAATTCTTCATTAAATGCACTAATTGAAGTGGCTCTGGTTCTGCCGTCGAGCCTTCGGTAGATCACCTGAGTCAGAGTTACCTTGCATATTTCTACCGGATAGTTGTTGGCATCAACGAAAGACTGCCCGCGCTGGATCAGGACGAACACTGGTTGTATTCCTTGAGTGCCATATCATAAACACGGCATGCCGAGAGGTGTGTTGTAGTCAACGTCGTTCGTATCCTGAAAAGTCCATGTGTTGTGACGGTAACTTCCGGGGCTTTGAGTTTCACTGCATCAACGATATGCTGATGTTTGCGCCTTTCGAATATAGAGCTGGATATAACCACACTTGCTGTTAAACCGTAACTTTCAAATGTGATTTTCATGTCATTATCCTCGCAGTTAGCCGGGCAACAAAAATAAATAATGTTGTTCCTGCGAATAACAGGATACCGCCCGTCATTAGAGAAAGGAAAAACAATATTAATGTACGCGGGTTGTTTCTCAAAATATTCTCTCTGTGATTCGCTCACTCTGACAATTCGTTGATCAAGTCACGGTATTTATTCAGTTCTTGCAACGCCTTACATGCACCCTCCCATCGTTTCTGTTTCCGCCCGGCGCGGCGCGCTTCTTTCCGTGATTTACGTAGCAGGTCACCTATAATGTTGTGCTGCACTGGCTGCACTGGCTGCACTGGGGCGATATTTGGTTTTTTGTCCACTTCCCTTGCAACTGCCTGCCAGATGCCATTTTTTACAGTTACTACCCCCTGGTTTTTTAACTTCCATAGAGTGTCAATAACGTCATTCAAATCAATATTGAGACCTTTAGAAATACTTTCGGCTGATGCTTTTCCTAATTTGTTCAATTCTGTGAGCACTGCGTTCATTTTTTTCTCCTGATATTTTAATGTCGGTGGGGCTGTTATACGGTTAGTGAGGTGTCAGCTTCTTCTACCAGCTTTTCCAGTTCATCCAGCTTTCGGGAAAGAATTTCACCAAACAGATGAAGTTCTGCATCTGCTGTAATCGGGATTGGAACAAATCGTATTCCACTTCTGGCAAGTTGATTTGCGATTTCCAGACACTGCCTTAATTCAACTGGTGATGCCTTTGTCAACGTCGTTTTTTCGCTCATTGGTTTTCTCCAGAAATTTAACAATACCCGGAACCATCTCAATGGATGGTGTGCCGCATTGGTTACCCCATACATCAAATCCATGCGAGGTGTGGCGGGCGAACAGTTCTATCCGGGGAACATCGCCAAGAAGTTGCACAAGCTTTTCTCGAGCCATATCCGGCTTGCGGGAGTGATCAAGGCGCGGTGCAGTGAATGACTGGATTATTCCGGCGTTAATGCGTTCGGGCAGATTTCCTTTCACTGCAAAAAGGCAGTCTTCGCTGTTAGCGCGAGTGGTGCTACCCATACCCATGACCAGCTTGTCGGTCTGTCTTTTCCCGCATTTGTTCCAGGTTAATCCTTTCATCGTCACCAGACGAAAGCCCCACGCTTCTACAACCTTCAATGCTTCAAGTGGTTGTGTAGGCACCCACCACATAGACAACAGGCAATTATCGGCTGCCAGTTCCCATACCGGGAGGCGGCAGATATCCAGAAGACTCATGACCGGATATTTAAAACTTGCACCGCGTTGACCATCGGTTGCTTTGTCGCGGAATGTCCAGGGGGGATCTGCGTAAATGAGGGTGTATTTTTTCGTCATAGCGCGTTTTCAAACTCATCAATGTAAAGTCCTGCTTTAATCAGTCGGCGACGGCGTTCGGCCTTTTGCACGTATTCCTCGCGACAGTTTTTTGCTGCGTGTTCACGGCTTCTGCGACTGAATGGAGGAACGGCATTGCGTGAGCGAGGTGTGTCACGACGAGGATTTGATTCGAGGGAGAAAAAGCGATCAACGATTCCGGTGTCTGTGGTGAATGGTTCTGAAGCCTTTATTTTCACAACCTTACTGCCCTTTGTCAGGCCGCGAGCTACCTTGTTGAACTCGCAAAGTGAAACACCAAATTTCTCTGCTATTTCACTGCCAGTAACAGGACGACCACGAGACTGAATCATCCAGGTGACGCGTTCTTTTAACCCACGGAAGGCACCGGGCCTTCCAGAACGCCTGTAGAAAGCGATCTGTTTCAAATTTTTGTCTCCAGATATGAAAACCCCGACGGGATGTCGGGGATGGTAGGGGAAGTTACAGGCTTAACGAGAAGCCTTTTCGGGAATTTCGATCTGACAATCTTGAAATATCCTGTAGCGTGCGGCGCATTTCTTCCGTCAGATGCTTGAAGGCGTTAAATTCGGCGACAGCGGCGTCAACGTTATAGCCTTTGCTGTGTAGCTCATTGAGGATGCGCATAGTTGGGCTTGGCATGTCGAAGAGCACAGAAACGTCCAGGTTAAGAGTTTTTCGATCAACATAGCTCATCATGGAGTAGGGGTGGTGCTCTGAAAACCACGATAGAGGGTAGTTGATGTTCATTGGTGCAGGTAAAAGGCTCTGGCGAAGTTTCTTTTCGCACTCGATGAAGTATCGGCGGATCTGGCGGCCTTTTTCGTTACGCTCAACCATCGCCAGTTCTTTGGCTGTGTCGAGAGTTAGGTGGTAGTCCTTGCTACGGCGATCACCTCCTCGCCCTTTGGTTTGCCCATTTTGGCAAATCAAAATATAGTCCTGGCTTTCAATGAATCCATATTCAGCAATGCGTTCTTTAACCCAGTGCGCGAACATTCTGCCCACACCAAGAAAAGAGTGTAGATCACGAGCGTTAACTAGAAGAATTGTTTCGTTGTCGATAGTGCCGTTGAATACGGGGATGAGTTGACTGGTCATGATGACCTCCTTTGAAGTTTTAGTTAGCAATCACCAGTTAGTGGCTGGTGATCGGGTGTCAACTAGAGCCTTCAAAGATGCTCCGGGCATATTCCCCTTGCGGGTATTGTATTACGCCTCTCCACCCGACCTTTGTACGGATGTGACTATGCCAAATTGCAGGCATAAAAAAGCCGCAAAGCTATCGGGTGCGGATGACCGCTTTGAAGTTCTAGTGCGGTCAGTATGCGATAGCTCTGGCGGATTTGTCAAATCATGTAGGCCTTATCTTGCTGTAAGCCGCGCCATTCGGGCTTTTCCCCAGATTTGGGGGAAACTATCTGCGAAGTATTCACCTTTGACGGCAAGTTGCAGGTTAGCCACGGTTAACCTCCTGCGGCGGTTCTGGTAGCGGCATCCAGTGTGTTACCTGCTCAACACCATTGCCCGGCTTAATCGTTGCTTCTCCTCGCCGAAAGGTGCTTCCGGTATAGCGTGCGGAGCATATTAGCGGCTCAACCAGATCACTATCGAAATTCACCGAAATAAGTACGTTCTGATTCTTTTTCGGCATTCGCTCACTACAGCTTATCCAACTATCCGGAGTTACCGGATAGTTGCCCGATAGTGCATTCTGCTCCAGTGATGCTTTTACAAACCACGCTGCCTGAACTATAACGCCATGAATCCAGCGCAAATCAGCATCGCGATCTTTCTTTTTCATCTTTTCGCCACTTAAGGCCTTGCTTATGTGGCTGCGTACCAGGTCTTCATGTAATTCCTTCGCCTCCTCAATGGTGAAACCACCAGGCAGAAGAGCCGGAGTTACCGGAGAGCTGGTTGACGCTTCCGGGATTTTCCGAAAATTATTGGTTGACGAATCTTTATTTTCCCGAAAGTTTCCGGACTGAAGCATGGCTTCGCGGCAATCGTTCCAGCCTGTAGCGTATGCAGCCGCTTTGCTGCTGCCTTCAACTGGCGCATCCTGCCAATACATTTCTTCCGGCACTATCGGCGCTGGAGGGGCGGCAAATAGATATCCGCCAAAGTCAGGAAGCTCTCTAATGGCCTGTACGAATTTTTGTTTGCCTACGTCAACCCCTAATGGGTAATGAGCTATAATCTTTGCCACCGGCTCTGCTTCCAGCGATGCCAGCGCAATCCGTGCCAGCTCTTCCGCTTCTTCTGCTGGAAGCACAACGTTGCTACCCGGTCCGTATGTTTCGCGCCAATGCTGGATTGTCAGCAGTCGATCTTTGGTAAAAGTGGTCATAGCTATTTCACCTTAATCTCAACATTTCGCAGCTTTAGCTCTACTGGCAGGTCTGACTTTCCTGTTAATGCTAATGCGAGATTTTCTGGAGTAGTGAGAACAGTTATTGTTTTCCCCCTCGCCAGACGAATAATCATGTGTATCTCGCTATCGTCACATGCTCCTGGTCGAACAATTGAGATTTGTCCGTTCATCTCACTCTCCTTTGATGCGAATGCCAGTAGCGCGGATTGCATCGATGACTTCAGAAACTTTGTATGCCATTACCGTTTGGTAATCATCGTGAAAATCTGTTCGATGAAGCATGCTGCTACGTTCCGGGAGCAGTATTTCCCGCGCTTCCAGTTCTGCAATGCGCTTTTTTGCTGCTTCCAGTTCATCCAGTAATTCCAGCACGGTAGCCGGATTAGCCTTGGCAACAAAATCCCGGACTGGCTTACAATCAATCTCCGCAATGGGTTGATACGATGTGTAGCCATGCTGTCTTGTATAACTACCGTGACGAATAACGAAAAAATCACCATTTATTTTTTTAGCCTGCCACTTATCTTCACCGGCTTTCTCTGCCGCTTCACGCAGTGCCTGATAGTCAATCTTGCTCACTGGTTGCCTCCTTTGCGAAGCCGTTCCGCCCATTCTTCAAGGGATTTCTCTGCATATTCACCGGACAGGCCATCAATCGGATGCGATTCATTAGCTAACTCTTCTTTTGCTGACAGAATCATGCGCGTAACGTCGAAAACTTCACGTAAAGACTTATTGATAAATCCGTGGTTGAAAGCAGCAGCAAGACGGCTTGCGGTATAGTTAATCCCCTCGTTGCGAGCCTCCGCACGAATTTCAGCCAGAAAAGCATCGGTGGCTGGAATTTGCGGCATCCCTCCATCTGTTGCGCAGATATACGCATCAGATAGCTCATCCTGCTCGCCATCAAACACGTAGCAACTCTGTGCGATAAATTTATTCAGCCCCGCATTCTCCGCCGCCAGAGCCGAAAACTTCTCGTGTGCCAACTTAACAGCCGAATCAGCCTGCTTAATTGACTCAATCGCTTTCTGTTGGTCTTCGGCCAGCTTCGCTAAATTAGCCTCCAGTTCGGCTATGCGTTCGTTTAATGCATCTCGTTCATCCAGTAGTGACAGCACGGTTTCTGGCCCGGCCATAATTTTAAAGGCGTGAATCGCATCAATATCAATACCAAGCTCCTTGAGCTTCTTTTCGCTTAATAAATCATCATCACCTGGTAATATTGACAGATGTGTCATCGCTGTAATTGCGCGTTCCGACACGTCACGCAATACCTGATAGTCAATTTCGGTTGTCATATTTTCGTCTCGTTATGGGAGGGGAATTGGTTGTAAGCTGGAATTGCCGGATGTTTACCCGTGTCCGGCGCACGACCTCACGTTGCAGCGTACGAGAATAGACTATTGCTCAGTATCGTTTGATGTCGGCTGAGGACATTCGCCTTGCTCTCACAACAGAGCAAGAAGCATGGACACCCCCTCACGATGTGATGATTGGTGAGTGTCGATCCCTGAATGATTGATGTTGTTAAACTCAAACATCTTGCTCCTGGCAATAGCCTCAACGGTATTCCAGAATACTAATAGTTCTGTTTTCTGCTCTGTTTTATCAGCAACAGGAAGTTTGATATGTTGTTGACATTTATTAATGCAACCATTTTGAATATGTTCCTCGTGCTTTTCATTGTCATAAGCATACAGCCCGACAAAAACATCTCGCACGTTACGGGAAATATTTTCCAGATTCGTCTTTGGTTCCTTTATTAAATTAAGCACCGATAAATGGGCTTTAAGCGTATCCGCAGCTATTTTCTGAATATCCGCTGGTAAATCTTTAAATTGCATAGTATACCCTCCAAGAACTGTGTATTTTCTCGTGAAATATGAGCGATATGTCGTGACGTCCCTGTCACAGATTTCATCACACTGAGAACGTGCCGATGAAGGTTAAGATATCTTCTTCTTCGAAACGCTCTTTCAGCAGGTCACGGAACTCTTTGGCAATTTCTTCTTCCGCAGCTTCAACACGCACGATACGTAGCACCAGAACAGGCTGTTCGCTTGTCAGAATGCTTAATCGCAGCGTGAATTCCCTGTTGCCCAGGCCCTCGTATGGGATGCATTCAAAGCGGAAAGTGGCAGGCATGATTTCTTTGCTTTTAGCCTCCACGGACTCCATGACTGAGCGGCTACCGCTGAAGTTTTGCTCTTCATATTCAGCACTGCGTTTTGCATCGATGGTAAGACGACGGACAGCAGAGATAGCCTGTTTGATATCCAGCACATTACCGTCGCTGTCATAGGCTGTGAGGAAGTCGGCCCAGTCTTCCAGCCATTCAGCGAGAGATTTCTGGAGTTGTTTTTTGCCGTCAACGTCACGCAATGCGCGATATGGTGATGTGGCTTTCAGTTCCAGCAGTGCCTTGTTGTCAGCGTGTCCAGGTTGCTCCAGAGTGCCGATATTGAACACAGTGACTGCTTTCATCGTTTCCGCGTTAATGAAGCAGCGGGAGTGCTCATCGGCATACCCTTTGCTGTATTCAACAAAGTCATCAATACTGGTTGTGGTCATGACTCCACGGAAACGAAAACGTTCTGTCATGAATCGTTCCAGACTTTCGATATTTACATTGTCCGGCAATAACGCAACAGGGCATTCCGTAAGCGGCAAATTTTCACCAGAAAAAGCAGTAGTGGTGAGTTTTACAATTTCTTTAATGGCATTGCTATCTAACTGAGACATGTATATTTACCTTTAATTTATGTATTTAGGGATAATGCGCGAGCGTTTTAAGGCGGGGAATATTCAGCGTAAAACAGCGTCATGTTGGCCCTGTTTATCAAAAAGCTGTCCCTGGTCTTTCTGGAACAAAGTAAGCTCACCACCTTTATTTACAAACATCGGGGTGTTAGTTGTGTCTTCTTCTGATTTACTACCACGCATTGTCGGGCGTGTGAATTTTAGTTTATGGGAAACTGATACGCGATTTTCATCAAGTGAAGATAATTCGAATTCAACACATACCTTTCCTTTTTTGTTTGTGCTGTTTACGCCAAAGGCAACTTCACTTAATACCGCGCCAAGTTTGTTAACAAATACCCCGCCGTCGAGGTCGTTAATGAAAACATTAACATCAGTTTGATGCTGGTTCATATTAATATCTCCGTGTAGAGGTGTGTTAAGGCTTCAGTTGTTCACTGCATTTAAAGCCTGGTTTTGTTTGTGAATTAAAAACTATCGCTGCCGTACTGCCAGTAACCTGGGTCGTCCGTGTGATTCGGGTTTACGTTTTTGCTGCGATTGTCTTTGTCTTTGAGAGTGGAAACCATATTTGCTACCGTTTCTGGTTTCTTTCCTTCAGCTTTTTCTTTCAGTGTCTGCCCTGTTTCTGCAATGAATGGAATGCGGATTTCCATCTGGTAACCGTCTGCGCCAGTCTTTCTGTTTGTGGTTAATACTTTCTGGAGGACGAGTCCGATTTTCTTTCCGTGAAACTCAGGTGCAACATATTTACTGACGGAAACCATATGTTGCGTTAACTGCCCAATTCCTGTGCATCCCATCATGGCGTGAATAATGCTCGCCCCAAATTTATTTTCAGTACCGTCATTCTTCTGAACACAAACACTGAGATATTGGATTTTCCGTCCGTCGTCGGATTCTCCAGAAAACTCAATGAATCGGGCACCTTTTTCTGATTGCTTGAGTTTTGCTTCGGTGATGTTAATGATATGCGCACCCGTTTCGGTAATAAAACTACCTTGTCCGGCGGTCAGTGCTGATTCTTCGTTATAAGTAAAAATCACTTCATCCATTAGTTATTAACCCCCCATTGTTCTCCAAATACAAAACCAATTTCCGCCAGTGCTTCGTCCATTTTGTCGATGAACTCCGGCACCATCTCATCAAAACTCGCCATGTACTTTTCATCCCGCTCGACCACGACATAATGCAGGCCTTCACGCTTCATGCGTGGGTCGTAGTTGGCGAAGTACCAGGCGTCCTTGTCTGTAACCCACATGCTGAATTGCACCTGGGCCATGTAAGCAGGCTTGATAGCGTCAAAGCCGCCAAGCCGGAATTTCATGAAGTCGCGGGAAGTAAAAGGGCATTTAAGCTCAAGACCGTTACCGTCGCTGCATAAACCGTCGGGAGAGCAGGCGGTGCGCATGCTTTCGTCACGAAAAATTATTGGCGTTTCCGAGACGGTAACATCCGCGATAAATTCGAAGAGGGCACGGGCATCATCTTCGTATTGCTTTCCCCATGCGAGCGACTTAGCGTTAACTTCCGGTGCCACGCCAGTACAAACTTCAGCCAGCAGGGTGTGGAAGTATGACATTTTTGTATCAGGCCATTTGCTGCCGGAACGTGGCTTTGCTATCACATTGTGAACTTCTGAAGCAGTGATAACACCGAGTCTCAGCTTGTGCCATCCATCATCGCCCTGGTCGAGGCTGGTAATATCCACGCCAGTTCGCTGGAGAATAATTTCTGGTGTCATGACACGGCCTCGCTGTTATTTTCCGTGGTGGCGTGAATTTTCGCTTCCGCCGTGGCCTTGTTTCTGGCAGCTTTCTTTTTGACAAAATCAAGCGTTTTGACAGCTTCTTCCTGACTGAGATATTCATGTGATGCAATCGTGCGACGGAATGTTTTGGAACATAAGGGAAGCAGGTCATCCCATGTCTTGTTAATTTCGGTGATTGCCTGAGTGATCTCATTGATAATCTCATCTGATGCGGGAGTGACGTCACGCTCAGGGATGTGATCAGCATTCAGGATGATACCTTCACCGCCCTGAGTGTTCAGGTAGTCGATAGCTGTATCCAGGCGATCGCGACGGGGCCAGTATTTGCTGGCGCGCTTAACAATGGCTTTTCTGGCCATTTCATCGGGGAAACTATCCCACGGGCTACTTCCTCCGTTATTTCCGGCTTTGCTGCACGCCCTGATGACCTCGATTTCCCTGTTGCTCATCTCTTCGGTCAGATAGTCGCCTTCGGATGTTTTTACGACACAATAACCGCCAATGCGTGCGCCCCTGTCTACGAAGGGGTTGTATTTGTGCGTGGGGGCGCAGTCAATACCGTTGGACTCGTAAATGTCCTTCTCGTAAACAAGTTTGCATTGCCCCCACTGAATGGCTCCTGTGACCTGTGCCAGATGCAGAAGCCCCATATAACTGATATCCAGGCATACAGCCTTTTTTCGTGGGACCAGATACGCCAGCTTGCTGGCCGGGTTCAGGGTTATGCCGATGGCGGCAACATTGATGATAGCGTTCTGTGCGCTGGGCAGATTTGCCCTTGCTGTGTCAGCCAGAAAGGCATTTTTCTGGAATTGCTGAATTGCAAACTGACTTTCCTTCGCCCATGTCAGCGTCGGTTCAGTTAATGCCTCGCAGAAAAAGCGCTCCTGCTGCTTAACAAATTCAACGATATCGAACATTTTTTGGTCCTGAAAATCAGAAAGGACAGGGGGAGAATTTTCTCTCCCATTCTTCTTCCGCCCGAGCATAGGCGATCGCTGAGATATAATCGTTGTACGCCTCTTCAGCTTTTTCGCCAGTGAGTGCTAGTTGGGCTTCTTTGGGTAAAAAAAGGCTGCTCATAAGCAATGGTTTATCGGGGAACATGCTGATAAGCTCCTGCGCCCGATCATCAATCCATTTATCCTTTTCATCCTGAATTTGCTGATTAATCCAGCGACGCTCCTCTATGCGGTCGCAGGTGAGGTATGCGTTCATGGCGGAACTCCTGATTCCGGTTAATGCATTAAATTAATTTGTCGGGAAAGCTGACATACAGGGCAGTTACATTCTTCCTCCTGCTCCTTAGCGAAGAAATATGCAGCGGCCTGTAATGCGATATCTTCTGGATGTTCCGCGATAAACATAACATTGCCTTCCGTATCAATAACAGAAATAGCCTCATCAGACAGGACGACAAAATAGGCGATGATTTTATCATCCATAAAAACTTCTCCCATTATCGTTCCTGCTGGAGTTACGACGCTTTTTACATTGATATTTATTTTTTGATTGAGCATGATATTTCCCTTCAGGCTGGTGAGATTAACGGTTGGCCTTTATTGTTCAGGTAAACTTCTATTGCATCTGAGATAATGCGAATTTTTTCAATCAGTGAATGTGCGTAAAGTGCATTATTAACGTTCGCTGACGCCATGTAATAACGCCCGTTGTAAAGAATTGCTGTGCCGGGTTTAACGTCCTCGCGAGAAACTAATGCGGTTCCGTAGTGAGGTTTGAGCATGACAAATCCTCCGGTTAATTAATCCAGATATTTAATTTAATCCCCGATATGTGGTCGGGGATGGGGTTAATTAAAGATTTACGTTGAAACCAAAGCGGGAAGACTTTTCTGATGTACGGGAAATATCCAGCAATTTACGGCGCATTTCTTCCGTCAGATGCTTGAAGGCGTTAAATTCGGCGACAGCGGCGTCAACGTTATAGCCTTTGCTGTGTAGCTCATTGAGGATGCGCATAGTTGGGCTTGGCATATCGAAGAGCACGGAAGCATCAAGGCTGATAACCTTGCGATCAACATAGTTCATCGTGGCGTAGGGATGGTTATCTGAGAACCACGAGAGAGGGTAGTTGATAGATAGCGTTGATTCTGGAAGCTGAAGTTGTTCTGGGATTTTTTGACTGAAATAGCAGTCTTCCAGTTTTTCGAACACTTCCCACGCCCGATCGGTTTCGAGCATTTTTGCGTGACGGGCTGCGCCGCGTTCTGTCCAGAGGATGAGGGAGCGAACGTTACGGGCGATTTTCACAGAAGGTCTTAAAGACATGCTGTGCTTAAATTCCCGCAACTCCTCATTCTCAAGTAAAAAGTAGTGCTTACCGATAACAAATCGTCCAGAATTCCGATTGAAATTTTTTCGGATGTAATCTGGTTCTGTGCCATATAAGCTGGCAAGAAGCTCTGTAGTCACCACAGGTATATTACTAAATGAAATTATGGAGAGGGACTCCACGGAGATGGTTTTCATGCTTTGCGTCCTACTTGATATTTTGATTTACCCCTTTTGAGAGGGTGACCGGGCGCTCAAAACCGCAAGTAGTCGGCGGGCATATTCCCATTGCTGGTATTGTATTAGCCGCACGCCCGGTCATAAACCAAGAAGACTGGACACAAAAAAACCGCATGTCTGTCGGGCGCGGTAACCGCTACTTGCTAAGGTGTTTTGAGCACCATGAGGCAGAATATATCCCCGTTAATGCAGCATTGTCAAACGATCTGTTCTTTAAAGACTTAACGAGAAGCCTTTTCGGGAATTTCGATCTGACAGTCTTGAAATATCCTGTAGCGTGCGGCGCATTTCTTCCGTCAGATGCTTGAAGGCGTTAAATTCGGCGACAGCGGCGTCAACGTTATAGCCTTTGCTGTGTAGCTCATTGAGGATGCGCATAGTTGGGCTTGGCATATCGAAGAGCACGGAAGCATCAAGGCTGATAACCTTGCGATCAACATAGTTCATCGTGGCGTAGGGGTGATGCTCTGAAAACCACGACAAAGGGAAATTGATATTCATCGCAGGAGAAGACAGGGCCAGTTGTTTCTGTTCCCATAGTTGTTTTTCCATGCGATCGAATTCAGCAATGTAGGCTTCCTTGAATGCAGCTGCTTTTTTGCCGGTGAAGCCCATCACCAGAAAAACGAAGCCGTTTTTGGTGATTTGGTACATTGGGCGTTGTTCGCCTTTGGCGTCGGTGTAGGTAACGTCCGCAAAATTGCGGGCGTTAAATTCCGTAGAACAATCCATCAATCGGATTTTTTTTAAAACGTCGTCGTGCCGCTTGTCAAAAAATTCAGCAATAGCAATAGACGTTGTGACAACGCGACCATTGGTAATGGTGATTTCAGGTTGAGAAAGGGCAGGGATAGTAGCCATAATGGCAGCCTCCTTGATTGGTGATTGAGAACCACCGCAGGAGGTCCTAAGCTCGCTGGCGGTGGACTGTACAGGGTTAGGACTACTGGCAATCAAGGGAACCAGCCCGACCGAAGTCGGCCCCATACAGCCCACCATTGATAAGATGTGCGTGTATGTCGATACAAAAAAAGACGCTGGCGCGTCTGTATCGCCTCGATTGTCAGCGGGGCCCTAATCCCGACACCCGTTTTATAAGGTGTTCGCCAAATATAGCCCCGACATCACACGCAGTCAATACCGTCCTTTCTCGGAAATGCTTTGGCGGTGCCGCCTGCACCCCAAAACATTCCCTGTATTTGGTCAGCGCCAACTTCCTGCCAGTGTTGCCCGTTCTCACGCCGTTCTCGCTCTCGCGCGGGGATACTCTCTCATCGACCGGATCGCACCCGATGATACAGCACGTTTACGTGTAGGGGTCTAAACAGGTCATTGACGCTGTAAAGCTCCAGATTGTTAAAGAGCATTTTGCGGCGGGTTAAGTCGCGCCGTACGACTGATTTATGTAGCCCTGTGTAAGGGCGCGATGTTTCTGGCTTGAAATAAATATAACTTGCGGTGATTTTCATGTAAATACCGTTGGTGCTTTTTGAGGGCGAGAAATTATTACTTAACTGATTTTTAAAGTGATTTATTTTTTAAGGGGGCAGATAACAGGAGGGGATATGCAAAGAAAAACCCGGCGCATGGGCCGGGCTATTTATCTGGTCCTGTTCTCATTCAGTAGAGTAGGGGCCAAGAAATCGCACTCCGTTGAAGTGAATAAGATGAGAAGGTGCATCAGCCACCCATACCTCTGTTTCCCATGCGATTTCACCAAGATATCGCCCCATGATGGAGCGATTTGGAAAAGCGGTCACATAGACAAGTCCGGCTGTTGATCCGGCAAACAGCCTGGCAAGCTCAGCATGCCGCTTCCCATCAACCGGTCCATGACTGGTGACAGACTCAACCAGTAGCAGCCAGTTTTTCGCAGTAAAATGTAGCACCACATCTGGCATTTTACCGTGTGAATCCACATCAACACCTAGCCCGGCCAGCAGTGGAGCGTCGAAGTAGCCCCACTTTTCGCCAGTGTCGCCAGCATAGACCAGCACGCTACCCGGAGCAAAACGTGGGGCGAAGTCCTCTATTATGGCACGGATAAGTTCGCTGTGCTCGCCGGGACTGAGGGTTATTTGCTGGCCCGCAGCAATTTCAACAGGGATACGATTCTGTTCGCGCTCCTTAGCATAGCGGGTAACCAGCGTTTCACGCTCGGCTAAATAGGTTGCAAGGCTATCGTGCCATGCCGGGCTGCCGAAAGTGCGTAGCATGGACAGAGCAGCAGGTTCGATCTGATAAACAGCCTTCGGGCTGTTCACTGGGCGATCGGGCTTGTCCGGATTGTAGAGGGCTACTCCAGCAGCGCAGAACTGATGCATAGACTGGCGGCGGAATGTCTCACGAGTATTGGGTGCGTAGACCTTGCCGTAGTGCTCCCGAACCCAATTCATGATTGGTGTAATGCCCACAAGCGGATTTTCCGCGTCGGCCCATGCTTTTCCCGGTGTGAGGTTCAGGAGTGCCAGCAAACACAAAGCAGAACGCTCATTCTGCTGCGCTCTGGGCAGGCCTAAGGATGCTATAATTTGCTGAGCGGCCTCAATATAATCATTTTGGTTGTTCATGCAGTCAGAGCTCCTAGCTTAGCGTCAATATGTTCTTGCGTGAGAGTTTCTTGTTGCATAGCCCACTTGCCAAGCTCTATCAGAGTGTCACGGCTTGGGTACTTAATCATCTTGAGGTCGGTTGCATTGACCTGTGTATGCCCGTTGAAGCGACGGAAGTACTTATCCACTGCGGTAGTGTTCAGGAACACGGCCAAGCCACGGGCCAGCGCCTCGGGTAACCCATGTTTGTTCTCATGAAACACGTTCATGTGATTTTCAAATCCCAACACTGAATACTCACTGAAGGTAGCAGGATCAACGACGCTTGCTACCACTCGGCGCTTTTCCTCCTTCGACGAGAAACGACGCACCACACAATAAAAACCGTTCGGGTAAAGCCACTTTTCTGTCTCGTCGTTGCGCATGATTGCGTTGGGTTTCTTCAAACCTTCCACAGGCCAGACAGTGCTACTCATACTCAAATGGCTCGGGTAGATCAGGGGAACAGTTCCTTCTTCTGGCATGCTGCGCAAATGAGCTTTCAGTCGGAAATCAACTATCGGTCCGGTCGATACCTTCACGCCAATATCAGCCAGCGAACATTGTACGGCAGATGATAACTCAATGGTGCTTTTCTCGAGCGTGGTCGGCACATGAATAAACCGCTCCGAATCGTCCGGGTACACAATCTGGTCAAATGGGTGTTCGTAGGTGACCAGGTCAAAAAAGCTATCATCGGTCGAAGTTGTGACTGTAACAGCCTCCTGACGGCCTCCACGCTCCAGGCGGATGATAATATTTTCCTGCAACACATCGTCATCCCTGAAAGCTTTGCTACGTGATTCGAACAAATGAATATGGCGGATTGCTGCCCGCTCAAGTATGAAATTACGGAACGGACGGTAATACGGTCCGTTGCAGAAACTACGTGGGATTATGGCCACTATCTGCCCGCCAGGTGCAACCTCACCTACAGCCAGTGCAACAAAGGCGGAATACAGATTTACCGTCTCGATACCGACAGTGCGAAGAGCCTGCCGGTGGGCTGACTGGCTATTGATCTTCTTGTAAGGCGGATTAAGTATTGCATGGGTATAACCTCGATCCTGTAGACCTTCGGCGGTTGCCAGCTCAATATAATCCCCTTCGATGATGCGGGGCGTCACTCTCCTGTACCCGGTTAAGTGCTTCGCAAGGTGACCACACAGCTTTTTGTCGATTTCGTAGGCTGTTGCCTCGACAGACTCAAAGCCAAACTCGCCAACCAGCCAACGGTCGAGGAAGGCGCAAGACAGTGCGCCTAAACCAGCGCCTGCGTCCAGTAGACGGCAAGTTTTCATTGTGCTCGGTGGAAACAAGGAGGCCATAAAACGGGCCACGCCAGAAGGCGTCATGAACTGGCCGAACTCTGCTTTGTGTTTACGCGCGGTACGGGGAGACAGCTCGCGACGCACGCTGTCTGCGACGTCTAGCTTTTGAAGCATAACTAATCCTCTTTACGTGGCATGATGATGCCAACGTGCTTTTGACATCCTCCACATTCTTCAGGCGTGAAGGATGTCAAATCACTCTGTGAGCTCAATCAAAAGTCTCATCATTCCACTGCGATTTGATGACCTTTCCGACAAACTGGCAGTTTTCGTTACACTCAATCATGTCGAATCGTGGGTTGAGCGGCTCCAGGTACGCTTTACCGCTCTCACGAATGAATCGTTTGAAGGTAAATTCATCGCCGTTCATTCGGGCCACGCAAAAATCGCCATCCTCGATTTCCCGTTCAGGGTCAACGAGTATCAGCATACCTTCAGGGAAGCTGGGTTTACCACCCTGCGGTGCGGTCATTGAATGCCCCTTGACCTCCAGCCAGAACGACCTGTCACTGGCTTTTGTGGTGGTGGAGATCCATTTAATCGCATCTTTTGCGGTGTACGAAATATCATCCATTGAGAATGCGCCAGCTTGTACGCAGGAGAGTAACGGATATTCGTAAGCGGGGACACGAGTTAATGGCTCTTCAATTGCGAGCGCCATTTCTGCAATAGATTTTGCCAGGCTGGGACTGAAATCTCCGACCTTTACATTCAGTATCTTAGCAAGCTGTGCTGCGTGGCTGGCATTTATGGCGTTGATGCCAGCCATTAGCTGATTAACAGCGCTTTGGGTAACACCTAATTCATAGGCTAATGATTCCTGCGACAGGCCTAACTCTTTCTTTTTAGCGTTAAAAATACTTTTCAGACGCTTGGCGTCTTCCAGTTGCTCAGGGGTTAACGGTTTCTTTTTCATGTTCATACCATATCACCTTTGGTTATATGTAATGAAATATCTGCGGTGTTGACATTTTAATAACTGTGCGTAATGATATGGGCATTTTGAAGGAGTCAGTTATGGCGATGAAAAAAGAGACCCTGGCTGATTACGTATACAGGTTCGGCCAAAAGAAAGCCGCTAAGGACTTTGGCGTGGCGCAGAGTGCAATCAGTAAAGCGCTTCTCGTCGGACGAGAAATATACGTCAAAACCTTTGATGACGGCACAGTTGAGGCGGAAGAGGTTCGTCCGTTCCCTGCGTTCGTAAGAGGCGATGATTAATCCTGGACACACAGCCCATCGGAGGTGTGAGTGAACAGGCAAATCAAAACGGTTATGCCCGAGCAGTACTGTGATGCTGATCGGGACTGGATACAGGAGCAATTGTTACAGCTAGACCCGACCACCCGGGTAAAAATTGCAGCAGAGTACGCGAGAGTGTACCAGGAAGAGTGGGACAAGGAGCCTGTATCGTTCAGGAAGGGCAACAGGGCAAGACGGAGCGCCAACACCCGGTTACGGGTGTATGTCCAGAAGTACGCGAGAGCCAGCCGTGGCTGGATGCTTTCGCCAGTAGCGGTACGGAAGTTTCCCCCGACACCATGATGGCGGTTAGTTGCGCTAGAGATAATTTCAAGTGCAACTAATTTCCTGAAAGGAAGCGAGGAGGGGGTAAGGGGGTGGAGTCGTTGGTAAGGCCTGTATCCCTTGGCCTAGGCCAGAAGGCAGGTACATAGGTTAGGTAGATCACTGTATAAGCGCGCGATAGTTTCTGGTGAAATAATTATCGAGCTAACTATTGAGTGATAAACTATGTCAGCAGCAACCAAATCGGCACTGATCCGTACACTGAGCACTGTACCACTGAGAACAGAGGAGCGTTACAGCTTTCTGGCTGATGTTGTAACGATCCTTGAGTCACAGGGGATGCATGTGGCAAGCAATGTCACAGTAAGAATCGATGGCAGAAATTTCCGTGTTGATATTCTCGCAACAGCAAAAACTGGTGGGAGTGTGGCTATCGAGATCGATCGTAGCTCTCCGCGACCCCGCTCAGTCATGAAATTGCGTGAATTGGCACGTCGTGGCACTGAAGGCTTTGTGTTGCTTCGAATGCCAAAGAAACTGACCAGTTATAGCGATGCTGGGATCGATATCATCCCGGCGAATGGCAAGGGGGCGTCATGCTGAAAATCACCCCAAACTTTGCTCAGGAGCGCGGTTTAAACCAGCTGCGGCACCAGTGGAAACAGCATCGCACGTACCTGATGTATGCACCCACTGGCTCTGGCAAAACTGGTCTTGCAGCATTCGTCACTGCCGGAATGGTTGAACGTGGTATGCGGGTGATGTTTGTCTGTCCGTACACCATCCTGCTGAACCAGACAGCGGAACGTTTCACCGAATACGGTTTGCCGTGGGAAGAAATCAGTTTTGTATGGCGTGATCACCCTAACTATGACCCGTCACGACTGATTCAGATTGCCAGTGCCGACACGCTGATCCGTCGTGAGTTTCCTGACAACATCGATCTGCTGATCATCGATGAAGCACACATGAAGCGTCGTGCGTTACTTGAGGTTATCCGGGACAAAGATATCAGGGTTCTTGGGCTTTCCGGCACCCCGTTCGCAGCCTGGATGGGGAAGTACTACGAATGCCTGATCAAGCCTACAACGATTCGTGAACTTATTCAGCGTGGTGATCTGAGCGATTATGAGTTTTTTGCCCCCTCAATGCCTGATCTGGCTGGCGTAAAAACCAGTAACACCGTATTTGGACGGGATTACAACGAGGAACAGCTCGCATCCATCATGGGGAGTTCGGATCTGGTTGGCGATATCGTCAGCAACTGGCTTGAGAATGGCGAGGATTTACCGACGATCTGCTTCTGCGTGAATGTGGCTCATGCGAACTTTGTTACCCGTGAGTTTTTACAGTCTGGCATTGGCGCAGAGGTGATGACGGCAGATACCCCCCATGATGAACGACAGGACATCATTCGCCGTTTTGAAGAGGGTGCGACCAAAATAATTGTCAACGTTGGCGTACTGGTTGCGGGATTTGACAGCGATGTTCGCTGCCTGATCTACGCCCGTCCGACCAAATCAGAAATCCGCTGGTTGCAGTGCATCGGGAGAGCGTTACGTACTGCGTCTGGTAAAAAACGCGCATTGATTTTCGACCATTCCGGCACGGTTCATCGGCTGGGCTTCCCCGAGGATATCGAGTATGACGAACTTCCGGGAAAAAATGACGGAATGAAAGCGTCTGCTGGCGGGAGTGAGGTTAAGGCTGAGAAACTTCCCAGGGAATGCCCCAAATGCCACTTCATGAAGCCTGCTGGCGTGCATATGTGTCCCAAATGTGGATTTCGTCCTCTTGGTGGTGATGACGTGGCGACAGATCGCGATCGTAAGCTTTCACGCGTCAACAAAGGGAAACGCGAATACACCCGTGAGGAAAAACAGCGTTGGTGGAGCGAGATCAAGGGGTATCAGAATTACCGCAACGCGACAGGTAAGCCACTGAGTGACGGATGGTGTGCTCATACCTACAAGGAGAAGTTCGGGGTTTGGCCTAAAGGCTTCAGTAATGCGCCGCTGCAAACCTCAGTTGAAGTGTACAACTTCATCAAGTCAAAGACCATTGCCTATGCCAAAGGGCGCAAGAAAGCCATGACAGGAGGCCAGCATGCGAACTAGAGATGCAGCCGTGGGGCACTGGAGCCGGATTTTTGAATATTACGGCATGCCTCCTGTTACTGGTGTGAAACATTACAACGGACCCTGCCCGATATGTGGTGCCAGAGGTAAATTTCGCTGTGATGATAAGGATGGTTCCGGTTCATGGATTTGCGTCTGTGGTCACGGGGACGGGATGAATCTGTTGCAACTTGCCACGGGTAAGCCCTGGGTGACGTTGTGTGATGAAATCGATCGGCTGATCGGAAATACCTGGAAGAGGGAGAAAGTCAGCCAGCCTGTAACAGAGATAAGCAGAAAGCGGGAGCTGGTCATAGATAAGTTTGCCGGACTCCCGTGTCTGCGGGGTACAACAGGTGAGGCGTACCTGCAGGGGAGGGGAATACTCCAGTTACCGACCGAATCCGTGCGTTTTTGTGACCGTCAGATCGCCAGCGGGCGCGAATATCAGGCAATTTACGCCATTGCAACAGATGACAAAGGTTCTCTTTGCTATCTGCATCGTACGTTGCTGGATGGTGATCGCAAGGCGAATGTAGAGGCGGCTAAAAAAATGACCGCGCTACAGGAGTTGCCTGGTTTGCAGCATGCCAAATCGGTGGCAATACGCCTGTATCCGGTGTCGTCCACTCTGGGGATAGCCGAGGGTATCGAAACTGCGCTTTCATGCCGTCAAATCTTCCGCTGCAATGTGTGGTCAACAATGAACTCCGGTTTTATGGAGAAGTTCATTGCGCCACCTGGCGTTAATCACCTGATTATCTTTGCTGACAATGATGCGCACGGCGCAGGTCTGGCGGCTGCCTTTAAATGTGGGCATAAGAATCTCATGAGTTGCAATGACGTTGAGAAAGTCAGCATTCGCTGGCCTGACTTGCCGGATTTTAACGACATGCTCATTCAGGGGTGTGAAGCCCGTGAACATGTGTTGACGCGCAAATTCAAAGCGGAGGCTGCCTGATGGAAATAGAGATGATCAAGGCGGCTAATGGCGTATTTGTACCGGCGTATGAGCGCGATTTACCCCGACTGGCAAAATTTAAAAACGGTGAGCTGTATACACTGGAAGCAAAACTTACCCGTAACCCATCTTTTCACCGGAAGATGTTCGCTTTTCTTAATTTCTGCTTTCAGTACTGGTGCGCTGAACATGCTGGATACGAATTCTCTGATGAAGCGACGCAGTTTGATGAGTTTCGTAAAAATCTGACAATTCTTGCCGGGTTCTATGATGTGGTCACAACCATAAGAGGCGAGGTGAGATATCGGGCAAAAAGCCTGAGTTACGCGAATATGGATCAGGATGAGTTTGAACGTTGCTACAACGCAATGATTAATGCCGCGTTAAAACATGTGTTCGGGCGCTCAAACAATCCTGAACTGAATAACCGCCTGCTGTCGTTTTTCTGAGGTGATGATGAAGCAACGTAAACCAAAAAAATGCAAAGTGTGCGGCTCCTCGTTTGTGCCGTTCCGCTCATATCAGAAAGTTTGCTGTGGTCAGTGCGCACTGGAACTGGTCAGAAAAGAAAAGGCGATAGCTTCAGCAAAAGAGCAGGCAGACAAGCTGAAAGCGCGCAGGAGGGACTTACAGCCCCGCAGTTACTGGATTAAGCAGGCACAACAGGCTGTGAATGCTTATATCAGGGAGCGGGACCGTCATTTGCCGTGTGTTTCATGCGGGACGTTCGATTCAGCCCAGTGGGATGCAGGCCATTACCGTACAACAGCTGCGGCACCTCAGCTCAGATTTGATGAACGCAATATCCATAAGCAATGCGTGGTGTGTAACCAGTACAAAAGCGGAAATCTCGTTCCGTATCGTGTCGAACTGATTAACCGCATCGGGCAGGAAGCAGTAGACGAAATCGAATCAAACCATAGTCGCCACCGCTGGACTGTCGAAGAGTGCAAGGCGATCAAGGCAGAGTATCAACAGAAACTTAAAGACCTGCGAAACAGCAGAAGTGAGGCCGCATGACGTTCACCGTAAAAACCATTCCTGACATGCTTGTTGAGGCATATGGAAATCAGACCGAAGTGGCCCGAATACTGAACTGCAATCGTGCCACAGTCAGAAAATACATTGGCGATAAAGAAGGGAAAAGACACGCTATCGTCAACGGTGTTCTTATGGTTCACCGCGGATGGGGTAAAGATACTGATGCGTGATATCCGGCAGGTTCTTGAGCGCTGGGGGGCATGGGCGGCAAATAACCATGAGGATGTTACATGGTCGCCCATTGCTGCCGGATTTAAGAGGCTGATCCCCGAAAAAGTAAAATCACGTCCACAGTGTTGTGACGATGACGCGATGATTATATGCGGGTGTATGGCTCGCCTTAACAGGAACAACAGCGATCTGCATGACTTGCTGGTTGATTATTACGTGTTGGGGGAGACGTTCATGGCGCTGGCACGGAAACATGGGTGCTCTGACACCTGTATAGGTAAACGCCTTCACAAAGCGGAGGGGATTGTTGAAGGCATGCTGATGATGCTGGGAGTGAGGCTTGAGATGGATCGGTATGTTGAGCGTGAATTGCCGGGAGGGAGAACCTCTGTATTTTATCAGCGAAAAAATAGTTTACGATCGTAAAAATCTGCATATCATGATAAGAGTGGTTACATTGCCACGCAGTCGAACCCGCCGATGCGCGGGTTTTTTTGTACCCCGAATCCTGTGAGCTATACGGAAAGTACACAGAAAGGAAGGTGCGACCGTAATTAATAACAAAATCTTAAAAATCGCATATAGCACTATTAGTTTTCTAAATATTGTATATTTTAAGTATTGCAGGATAACCCTGTAACGAAGTTTGCGTAACAGCATTTTGCTCTACGAGTTTGCCAGCCTCCCCCAGTGGCTGGCTTTTTTATGTCCGTAGCGTCAAAGCAGCAATGGCGCTAGGGCGTCGTGCAATTGGCGTTGAGCTGGAGAGCGGGCGTTTTGAGCAGACGGTCAGGGAAGTTCAGAATGTAGTCAGTCAGAACGGATGATATTGCAGAATTAGTTACGTACCGTTATTATCCTGCGCCCGGCCCTTTAGCTCAGTGGTGAGAGCGAGCGACTCATAATCGCCAGGTCGCTGGTTCAAATCCAGCAAGGGCCACCATATCACATACCGCCATTAGCTCATCGGGATAGAGCGTCAGCCTTCGAAGCTGGTTGCGCGGGGTTCGAGTCCTCGATGGCGGTCCATTATCGGTATTCAGCGTTGTTAGCTCAGCCGGACAGAGCAATTGCCTTCTAAGCAATCGGTCACTGGTTCGAATCCAGTACAACGCGCCATATTTATTTACCAGGCTCGCTTTTGCGGGCTTTTTATTACAGGAAAGACACTGGACAGTGAAATGTTAAATGCCTCACAATTCAGGCAGTTGATGATTGTCTGGTTGACGGAGAGTTGTTAAAAAAGTTTTGCATGGTGAATCCCCCTGAGCGGAGGGGCGACTGGTGACGGTATAATCTCTGATTATCAAAACGAGAATGACGAGGGTTTAGTGGCACCGGGCTGAACTCACCGGGAGGCACCCGGCACCATGCAATGGCACATAGCGCCACTCTCCAGCCCCTCTCCGGAGGGGCTTTCTTATGGACAAAAAAGCCCGCGCTGGGAGACGCGGGCGGCAAGGAATAAACAATGAAACGTGAAGTAATATTTCAGCTGGCGAATAATACCCTATAGTAATCACTCTGCGCAACTGCGCGACCTTTTTCGAATTGCGGGCTGTAGTCTCCCTTCTGCCATTGTCCTGTAACTTCCGGACTTCAGCCCGCTCCTTATTTTACTCACAATATTATCCCGGCCGGGAGGATTCATGGCATTTAAACACTATGATGTTGTCAGGGCGGCGTCGCCGTCAGACCTTGCGAAACGAATAACTCAAAAACTGAAGGAAGGGTGGCAGCCTTATGGTAGTGCGCTGAT
>OGQR01000431.1_pt1 | contig 37402 bp, 64 predicted proteins | sample 1553271 | NCBI WGS metagenome assembly OGQR01 (sample SAMEA2579970, study PRJEB22360) | human gut metagenome | biome: human gut; feature: human-associated habitat; material: faeces | place: Denmark | collected 2008/2010 | reverse complement strand
TCTTCCGATGGGCCGCCCCGGTACCACGGAGGGTTGATTTAGCTTTTTGATGCCCCCCCTCCCCTCTATTTCGGCCTGTTTTCTCCGGCACAGGGCAGCGATCTCCAGTAGGTTGCGAGGCTCGTCCCACCAGCCGTGGGATACAGCGTTGTCGTGGATTTCCTTCGCCAGCTTGTACAGCGGCTCTTCGTTGTTGTGGATCGTTATCATTTTTCTTCCTCCCATATCAGCGGCTGCCCCTCCGCGTCTACCATTACGCATACGCCGCCGTTATACGTCCGAAGGTACTGTACCCCCGTGCGGGTGTCAACATATATCGTGTACAATGGATCCCTGTCCAGCGTCCACAGTTTGTGATTGCCAGCCTCGGCCTTTACGCACCCGCACAGGGATACAGACAATAGAACGACCAGCATTATTATTACTATTGCTCGTTTCATTTTTCCTCCTTCGGTGGTTCGGGCATGGGCATCCATGCAATAACAGGATTACCTCCAAACCATAGTCCGCCAAACTTTTCTATGGGATATAAAAGCCCCAGCATGTCAATGTCAGTGCTGCCGGCATCGTAGTAATACCACCATTCCGGCAATAATTGTCTCATGCGTATCTCGCCGCGAAAAATCTGTCCATCTTGCAGCAGGATAATCACCGGTTCCTTTTCTTCTGGTAGTCTGTCTCTCACTTTAATCCAGTTCATCGGCTTCCTCCTTATCCATTTTTGCCCCGCAGTTGGGTCAGTAATTTTCTGCTATGGCTGTTCTCCTTCTGCACTCTGAACATCTGTATGTTTTTCTAAAAACAGGAATATCGCTGCTGTGTGTAGGTTTCCAATACGAGCTATCAACACTTATCCACCGTCCTTGTACTACCTCGGCAAAATCTCTCATGTCTTCATACGGGCAAGCCCCTTCGCCCATGCGTGTCTTACTGCCAATATCGCTTCTTCGCGGCCTATATATTCTTTACTCATTTGTTTCCTCCAGCTCGCTTACACCATCGAAAATGCCTAAAATCTGTTGAAGCAATTCAATCTGCCCGTTTCTGTGACCATAGCGATACCCGGTTGTATAAGTTTCAGCAGTATCCCCACTATTCTTAGCTTTTTCAGTAACGAGTGCTTGATACTTGGCTCTCAAATCTTCAAGTTCCACAGCCGGAGCAACATCGGCGGCAGGGATACTGTCAAGGAGGTCTATACAGCCTCTGAAACAGTCTGCCGCCTCATTGTCCCCGTCTAATACGCAATCTGTGATCCATATTCTAAGTCGTGCCTTAGCCTCTTCTCGCTCTATATATTCTTTACTCATTGTTTCTCCTTTCTGCGTTCAACCAGTTTTCCAGCATTTTCCGGCATTCGCCGGGATACAATTCGCCGAGTATTTTCGCCATTTCTATGCATTCGTCAACCACCGGGCATAGCGAGCAATTCATTCGTTTGGCAAGTTTAGCTGCCAGCCATTCGGCGGATTGCTGTTTTAGGTATTCGTGGTTAGTCATGCCGCTCACCTCCTGTCGTATTTACCGTTTTCCGCCAGATCACAACCATGCTCGAAAATGGCGCCGGCATTGGCCGCCCATTGCGATCAAGTACGGGCTTGCCCGCAAGCTCGAATTTGAGCCGCCCACGAATAAAACGGATTTCAGCTTTGCCCATAATGTACTCATGAAAACTGGCTCTGTCTGTCCGGGCGGGTATCAGCAGCACAACCGTTGTTCCGGGTTTCTGTGCCTCGCGGTAGCATTTCTCTGTCCATTGTCCTGTCTCCCTGTTACCATAAGGAGGATTGCAAAACACTGTTTCGCCCTGCCAATCTTGCAGCAAACCGTTATCTTTTTTTGTGAAGTACCGCTCACATTTATGGTTGGCGTCGTTCGCCGCCGCGTCCAGTGTGAAATTAAACTCGGCGTTCAGCTCATCAAACAGGCTTTGCGGCGTTTCCCAATAGTCCTTGTCGCTCGAAAACATAGGGGTGAATTTAGTCATAGGTAACTCTCATCCTTCCCTCCAACAGTTCACTATCAGCTTGCTTACGCCCTGAATAGGCAGCTCCTTCAAGATTTGCCTTAATCGGCAGTTATGTTTCGCGCCGTCACAGCAAAAGCACTCGTTTTTTGTGGCGGCATCGGCAAGGTCGGCTAAATCGTCATAGCTCATCACCCAATAATTTTTACTCCGTCCGGCGGGGCTTTTAATGCCTATCTGTATGTCGGTCAAATCTAACTGCTTTTTCAGCGTGATAAGCTGCTCAACAGGTATCGTGTCTATCAGCGCAGTATTGATTTTCTCAATATTGCTCTGCGCCAATCGGAAATTTCGCCAGCCGTTAGGAATACGGTCTACCAGCCGATGATACTTTTCTTCGTACACTTTTAGGATATTTTCAACGGCGTACAGAGAAGCAAATAATTCTTTTCCTTCTGCGTTTATCCTTGTTCTTTCCATATCCGCCCCTCTACTCTGCCTAATTTATAGGCTTTCCAGTCGTCCCAATCCCCGAATATTGTCTGCATCTGCCACAGCATAATTTCCACGTCCGCGCATTCTTCAAGGATTTTCTTCCTGCTGCCTTGACCGTTCACCCACTTACTAAGTTCAACGGCAAGCTCGTTCAGCTCCTCAACGGCTTTAATGGCTTGATGCTTTGCGCCGTAATGGTCTACTATTTTGCTGTACATCGTTTTCGCTCCTAAACATCTTATCTGCCTCGTGTATCAGTAATTGCTTACCGTCAACCTTTGCCCTCAAAAGTGCGCCCTGCATCGTCATTCGGGTGTAGTATTTCTTCGCCGCTTCGAGAGTGGTAAAGGTCTTTCGATAATTCTCTTTTCCATCGTGGATTTCGTAAAACTCATACGCTTGCAGTTTCATAAATCCCCCTCTTGATTCTTTTTCGTACTGTAAACTCTGATATTCCGGCCTTCTCAGCCATTTCTCTTACCGTCAACTTTTCTTCGCCTTGCTGTACATAAACCCTACAACCTGTCTCGTCCTTTTTTCCATCCGCCAGGTATAACGGGCATTCTCTGACGTGGTAGCTTCCACCATCCCAGCCGCTGTTATCGTGACAGTTTATCGTTGTCGGTCTTGCGTTCCAGCCTTTAACGGGCATCCCATCTTGGCGGCTCCAACTGCACCCTAAACCGGGTTTATTTGTCGCTCTCCGGCACGTCCAACATAGCGTTTGCTTCATACAACCTCAAAAAATCCTCCGCTTGCATAGTTACTAACCATTTTTCGCGGCTCCTTCGGTGAAACACCGCCGGTATAAGCTCCGGCTTTGCGTCGCGCTTCGCCTGCGCCATCCATTCATGGATTTTTGTCGTCTCGCAGCGTTTGCACTCAACGTGAATCCCCGGTAAACCTATCACGTCCGATGCGTCCCCCGTTTGTCCGCAGTATTGGGAAGTCCGCCGGGCATTGAACCCGTATTCACGGAACAGGGCGGCAAGCTCCCGTTCTCCGGCTTTGCCTTTTTCTCTCTGCGCCTTACTCATCCCAGTGTATATCCCAGCCGTCACCGTTGTCGGTGAAGGTCAACACGGTAACGCCATTAACACTTACAACGGCCTTTCCGTCCTTCATGTTGTCCATCACGCTCTGGAATATGGTTTGCGTTATCCACTTTGCGAGTTCTTCTGTCATAGTTCCTCCCATTCCACAATTTCATCCTCATACAGAAAATACTTTCCGTACCATTTCACGCTTAGTTCCCCGGTTCGCCCGTTTCGGTTCTTTGCCACGATGATGTTCGCGTCCTCGCTTTGCGGGTCAGGTCGGTGAAGGAATAATACCTCGTCCGCGTCCTGCTCTATGGCTCCCGATTCCCGCAAGTCCGATAGTCTCGGCCTTCCATCGTTCCGGCCTTCTATCGCCCTGTTGAGCTGGCACAGAAGAACGACAGGGGCATTCAGTTCCTTCGCCAAAAGCTTTATTTTTCGGCTTATGTCGGATACCTCGTTTTCCCGTGTGCGGTTCCTCAGGCTGGATTGTATTAGCCCTAAATAATCAATCGCTATGAGGTCTAATTCCCGTTCCTGCTGCTTTATCGCGTAGCATTGTGACCTTATTGCCTCCACGGTATAGGCATTATCCGACAGATACAACCTTGTCGCGCTCAGTTTGCTTACGGCGTTCTGTATCCTGTCAACCGCTTCCTGACCGCCGCTAAACATTTCATCACGGCTGCACCTCGCATAGCTGATGATCGCCCTTTGAAGCACGTCCTCCCTCGGCATTTCCAGCGAAAACACCGCTACCGTCCTGTCGAACAACGCCATATTCACGGCTATATTCATGGCAAGTGAGGTCTTGCCTACTGACGGTCTGGCTCCGATGATGGTTAAATGCCCTCTTTTCAACCCGCCTAACGTCTGGTCGAGAACCTGAAACCCCGTTGTAAGCCCCTCAGTGCCGTTTATAAGCCCATATAGGGCCGCGTCAAAGTCTTTCCCTGCCCTGCTTACTTTACGCCCTCCACGCGCCCGTACAGCGTCTATAACGCCCTGCATACGGTCAAGGTATCCCTCGTTCTTTCCCGATTTCATGTCCTTGACCACTTCCCGCAGTCCCGAAATGGCGTGTCGCTTCCTGGATTCCTCCAGCACCACCTTGATGTGATAATCAACATTTGCCGCTGATACAGTGCCGGTGACTATTTCCGTGATGTACTGTATCCCACCGGCCCTGCCGCCCAGCCTGTCAGCTACCGTTACGGGGTCTACCGGCTCGTTTGCGTTGAAAAGGGCAAAGATAGCGGAAAATATCTCTTGGTGTTCCGGCCTCTCAAAATCGTCAGGTCTCAATTCCCCGCATATTCTCTCTAAAGCCTCACGACCGAGAAGCGCAGAACCTAAAACAGCTTTTTCGGCAAGCACAGTTTTTCGTAGACCGGATTATCCCATGTCGAGACGCGGGGTATCTCGTTTCTGCTGCGCTCCCATGTCCTGACAGCAGCTTTCCAGTCCTTCATCTTGTTTTTCCCCACCATCCAACCTTTAGAGGCGTAGAAGTCATAAAACTTCTCCGGGTCAACGCTGTTCCTGCGTTCCTTGCAGTATTCCCTCACGGCTTCAAGTGTGGGTGGTATCCCCTTGGGGGGGATTATAGAGGGGGATATATTATCTTTATCTTTATCTTTATCTTTATCTTTATCTATTGTATGTACCCTATTTGGGTTCGGTTTGGGTATCAACTTAGGTTCGGTTTGGGTATCAACTTGAGTATCAATTTGATTCCTTTTTTTGATACCTAAATCAATACCATTGTCATATAGCTGGACGATTTCATACTTCCCGGTAGCCCCCCTGTCTCCTGCTTTGTATTTAATCAAGCCCTGCTGTATCAGTATATTGCGATACCTCGTTAAACCGTTCTTATCAAGTCCCGCCATCGCTTGAAGCGTTGAATTAGGCGCGTTAAACTCCCGCTTCCAGCCTGCCGTATTTGCACAATCTAAAATTGCAAAGTACAAATATCCGGCTCTGGAAGGTAGGGCGTTTAGTTTTACCCAATTCCAATAGGCGTTTATCTGACTGATGTATTGCATCATTAACCTCGTATGTATTCGTTCAGCACGTCCCTTAACCTTCTCATGTCATCCGGCGCGAAAGAAATTGATTTTTTAATCCGATTCTCCCGTTTGTCCCATAGCCCTAACACATAAAAGGGCTTGTAGGTGTCCGGGTATGCCATAAGGTAGAGTTCTATCGACCAGCCATCGCCCTCGCCTATCGTGGCAAGGCGGCTTTCTGTTACGTACTCCATGACTAAAAGGGTAATTGCTCATCGTCTATTTCGGTAAACCCTGCCGGAGTGTCCGTTTTTTCTCTCGGCGTGAGAAATTCAACGTTTTCCGCTGTGATTTCGGTTATGTACCGCTTGCTCCCATCCTTATCCTCATAGCTCCTGTTCTGTATCTCACCTTCTATAAGGACTTTGCGGCCCTTTGAGAGGTACTTTCCGCACAGCTCGCCCAACTGCCGCCACACTACTATATTGAGATAGTCAACAGGGGGTTTACCGTCAGTGCCCTTGTATCTGCGCTGCACCGCTACCGTAAAGGTGCATACGCTTGTTCCGCTTGTGGTCGTCCTTAGTTCTGGGTCTTTCGTCAGGTTTCCGGTCAAAATTGCTTTATTCATTGCTTTCGATAAACTCCTTGCCGTCAAATTGATACCATGTGTCAGGTTTTATATTCTCCCCATCCACAACAGCGGTTTTCATGCCGATTAACTCATCAGCATCATATATTTCAGCCGCAAATACTGACCACAGGCCACCTCTGTATTTGCATCCTTTGCCGCCCCGCAAAACGCTCCGGTCTCCGCCGGAAAGGGCGCTTCGGTATCCGCCGGAAAGGGCGCTTCGGTATCCGCCGGAAAGGGCGCTCCAGTCTCCGCCGGAAAGGGCGCTCCGGTATCCGCCGGAAAGGGCGCTCCAGTCTCCGCCGGAAAGGGCGCTCCGGTTTCCGCCGGAAAGGGCGCTTCGGTATCCGCCGGAAAGGGCGCTCCAGTTTCCGCCGGAAAGGGCGCTCTGGTCTCCGCTGCTTTTGCCGTCTACATAATTTTCTCTTGTATAATTGATTGCCGCTTTGACTATGCCAGCAATATCTAACCTTGCGCCTACTTTTATGGATTTGCTACATTTTTTCGTGTCGTTTCCGTCACCGCCGTATGCGTCTTCTCCAAGTTCGACCTCGTGAAAGACGCTCTCAGCCGGGTTATAGTAGTTAAAACAATCCAAAGGATACTCGCAAGCGTGAAACCCCTTTTTACATACGATAGCTTCTTCTTCGTGATACTCTTTTCCTTCTTCGTACTGGAACCCTTTACAGGTCATATCCTTATTAAAACCCTTATAATACATTTTTCCACTTCCTATACGTTAGTTTTTCTTCGTTCCAATCGGGATACTTTGCCATGAGATACGCCCTCAGCTTTTTTCTAAGCTCCGGCCTCCTTTCCGAATTATCATAGTCTCTATGGCACTCAGGACACAGCGTAACGATATTTTGTTCTATCCCCTTACCGTTATGGCTTCGCGGGATAAAATGCGCCACAGGGCTTCCTATGCGCCCACAGAGGACGCATAACTGATGATCTCTTTCCCATACCCGTGCTTTGACCTTCGGGGGTATCTCACACGCCTTGGTTCGCTTGCTTTTCATTTCGTGTTCCCCCATTCTCTGGATAGCTGCCCTTCGAGTATCCTTATCTTTAGCTTCTGCGCGTTTATCGCTTCCACCGCCGAATCATATAGGCTCTCGGCTATGTCCCGTTCCATTCTCAGCTTGGCTATATCTTCTTCGCCTTTGGCAATGTCCAGAAGGTGTGTTACTGGCTGCCCCTCGGCGCGGAGGACGGTAAGCCTTTTAGATAACGCCATTCTGTACTCGCGCTCCGTTTCGGCCTTTTTCCGTCCTCGCGGCTTAAGCTCCTGCACCGCCCTGTCAAGTAGGGCTTGCTCTGTCATTATTTCGTCCCACAGCTCCATTTAAGCCCCCTTTGCGTTCAGCTTGTCGAGCGTGGTGCTTAACTGCTCCCGCGTCATATTCCACACGTCCACGCCGTAGTTCTTTTTTGCCGCTTTATTGGCTAAGTCTACGCTCCCCTTACACAGGGCTATAACTTCTTCCTGCATGGCCTTTATCTCAGGGTCGGAGGAAAGGTTGTCGTACACGTTAGGCTTGAACTTCGGCTCGTCCTCCGGCAAATCCTCTCCGGCGTAAAGGTACAGCCCCAGGCCGTGACGGGCGATTGCCTTTGTGATTGACCTCTGTATGGCCTTGTTAATGTCTGTTGATGTTACCTTTTCAAGGGGTATGCTATGGTTCTTGTAGTCCATGACCGGCAATTCTTCAATGTGTTCTATGCCGTTCACGGTTACTCCGGTCTTAACCCAGCAGGTTTTTCCGTCCGTGAAGTAGTTCCAATCGTCTTTGTTGTGGTAGATGGTAGATATGGCGTCGGGGTGGAGCTTCTTCAATTCTCCCCACGCATACGCCCACGAAAGATAGTCCAGCCCGTTCTTCTTCTCTACCTTGTCCTTGACGTTGACGGAATTAAGTTCTGAAAAATAGTTCTCCATGCTCCCCTCACTTTATCTGCAAATTCTGCTTTACAACGATTTCCGCGCCCTCTGCCGTCCCGCCGGATTTCAGAAGCTCCTTTATCGCCGTTTTGTTAGGCACGGGGGGCTTATAGGTCAGAAGCTCGTCATGCCCCTGCGCCGCCCACTTTATAAAGGCTTCCTCGTTTACCTCGACGCTTTCTGACTTTCTGAATGTCAGCTTGTTCCGCTTGCTTTCAAACTTTTCCTTATTGGATAGCTGCATCTGCGTTGCAAGGTAGCCTTTAAGCCACTCGGCCTTATTGGCCTTTGCCTTGGCTCTGGCGGTGAGGTTGTCGGCTTCCTCCTTGATGCTCTTTGCCTCTGCGGCAAGGTTCTTTATCATGCAGGCCACGTTGTCAATTTTGTCATCGAGCTGCATATCAAGGCTTTCGAGGGTGTCATACACGGCTTCTTCGGGTATCTCTCCACGGTCAACCGCGTCCATAAAGTCATTGAGATTCTTCGCTATGTCGTAAAGTGACATTATCTCGCCTCCTGTTTTAAAAGATTAGGGTCATATCGGTCATAGTAGGTGTCCTCAAACGGTTTGTAGGCTTTAGCTAAAAGGTACTGCTCCATTACTCACCTTCCTTTTCCAGCCTCTTGTCTATCTCGTTCCGATAAAGAGCTTTCCACAGGTCGCGGTCATGCCGCACTTCGGCAAGCTGTTCCGCAAGCATGACGATTATTTCATCTTTTGTCATTTCGCTTTCCTCCTTGGGATAATCAGTTCTTTTGATATGTTTTTAGCTCATTCACTCCACTTGTCTGGCATTAAGCTTGCCGCGCTCGATCAGTTTGTATATTTCGTGCCTGTCGATGCCCAGCCGCTCCCTTGTCTCATGCGTTGTCAGCCACTCGCCGTCCACTTCGACGATCCACTTCTTTTGTATACGCGGCGGCTCACTTTTCCCGTCCGGTAAAAACAGCGGGCAGGCGCGGATGACGTAGGACTGTATAAATGTCGTGTAGTTTTTGCCGTGGTAATAGTCGCTGCTCTTCAGTGTTGTTTCCCTTGCCTCCCAGCCCTCAACGGGTTCGGGATCGGCGCGGCGAGACCAGCTGCAGCCCATGCCCGGCGCGTTGGTCGCCCTCTGGCACCGCCAGCACAGGGTTTGTCCGGTTATGCACGCTTCCATGGTTATCTCCTTTTACGTGGCGCGAAGGCAAAGCCTGTCATTATACCGATAACAAACATCGGCACTCCCCAGCTAAAAAATGCTCCCCACATATCAATCCCTCCCTGTCGCAATGTGTAAGTTGATGTTTTGATTGTTGGCGTCAACGCATATCAACGTTGCGTCCATGAGTTTGCCGATGGTTTCGTCGCACACTCCGGGCTGTATGTCTGTCCTGTTATAGCTGCCCAGCAGTTCCCCGCCTGGGGCATGGTAGAGTTTTACCCGCTGGCTCTTGAGCAGTGCCAGCATGGGGAGGATATCCTTTACTTGCATATGTAATCACTCCTCCACTTACGGTATCTCAGCTTTTCCTCGTCCCAGTCCGGGTATTTGGCCATAAGGTACGCTCTAAGGGCCTTTCTGATCTCCGGCCTGCGTTCCGAATTGTCGTAATCCCTGTGGCATTCAGGGCACAGGGTGACGATGTTCTCTTCTATTCCCTTGCCGTTATGGGAGCGCGGAATAAAATGCGCGTCCGGGTTGCCGGGCCTGCCGCACAGGACGCAGCAATGATGGTCCCTCTCCCATACATACCGCTTGACTTTGAGAGGTATTTCGCATGCTTTTGTGCGCTTGCTTTTCATGGCTTTTTTACGAGCAATAGCTTTGCAGCTCCGTCAATCTGTAGCTGCCGTCATTATCCGGTGTGTCGTCAATCTGCACCGATTGAGGGATTACAAAAGCGGGGACAACCCCAAGCGTGAGCGACGAGAGGCCGAAGTAGTCGGCGGAGCCGCCCGAGCCGACGATCCAAGCGCTGTCAGAGGAGAGCCGCGAGGAAAGCCACCACCAGTCTGCCGAGCCGTTGAGGGTCTTTATTCGGCTATTCCAGCCAGTGAATATAGGCCATGTGAAACCTTCTTCCACTCCGTGGTTGACGCCGCAGCCTATCATGGTCAACGTGGGGGCGAACACTTTTCGGGTTATATCCTCGGCGCCGCTGCCGTTATACAACGGGATCGTGCTTGGGATAATCAGCTCTTTAAGCTCGTCAGGGTAACTATCGTATATCTCGGCCATGCGTTTGTCTAGGTCAGAACCGGCGTACTCCACGCTGTCGCCGAACCGGCACAGGCTGTGTATGTCTTTGCGGATAAGCCCTGCGGTGCCTACGTCAAAATTATTGAGGCAGCCGAGGGTGTAGTCAGCCAGCTCGTAGGTTCCACCCTCGCGGCGCTCGGGGATTTTGATATTGCTTCCGAATGGTAGTTCTCCTAATTTCATTTTTTTATGTCCTCCCTATGATCTGATACCCTCCGGCGGCGCGGGCTATCGGCAAACCCGTCCGCGGGAGACGCACCGGGCCTGAATCCTGTTTATACTCGCCCGGTCGAGTTGCTAACGTGCTGTTGTGGGTTTGTTAGGTCATTCGCATCACCTCCGGCAAAAGGAGACAGCAGAGGGCGGTGAGCAGAAGCAGCGTTTTGTCGGACATATCAGGTGGTCTGTGTATATCAAAAAGGAGATTATAAACTCTGCCCATCGGACACCGGCCCAAGATGCCGCCCTCTGCTCTCCCCTTTCGCACGGGGAGCTACTGCACTTTGTATTTACAATCGTCGTACTTATGGCGGCGGGCAGCTTTTACCCTGGGCTGATCCGCTGTCTTATCCTCTACCATGGAGGCCATGCTCCGCACCAGTATGAGGGGGGCGTGGCCGTCGGCGGCGGTCGCCATGAGGCGCCCATCCCTGCACATGGCGCGTATGGTGCCGGGGTCTACGTTGATGATCTCGGATGCCCGCTTGGTGGTGACATACTCGCCGTGCATCTTCACCATGCGCTCCTCCAGCGCTTCAACGCTGTTTATACGCTCGTCCACGGCGGCGGTTATCATATCCCGCAGCAGCTTGTCAAAGTTATCCATGGCGGTTTCCTTTCTGATGTTCCGGGTTCTCGCAATACGAGGCAGTAAGGTAACATTTGCAATGTGCTAAGATGCACTCCACTTCGGGGAGAGTGGCGCCGGATTCCGCTAATATGGCCGCCACTTTCTTTTCTGTCGCTTCCAGTTGTTCAAGGTTCATCATGCCGCTCACCTCCCTGTCACTTGCAGTATTAGCCCTAATATGACGAGCGCTCCGAGCACGAATATTTGCGTTTGCGTCCGCCTGACCTCTTCATAAATGCTTAGCAGTTTCTTGTCTGAGTTCTGCTCGTCCCATTTGCACGTCCACTTGTCTCTAAACATCATGCCGCTCACCTCCTATGTTGTCTGTTCGCTTTTTGACACGCATAGTGTCATGCTACATCAAAAAAAATTGCCTGTACGCTCATACCATAATAATCAGCGATTGTGATTTTGACTTCATCACGAGGCGTTCTTTCGCCGCTCTCATATTTTCGCAAGGACGATGCCGTAAGCCCCATTTCAATAGCTGCTTTTTCGCTACTTATGCCTTTTGTCTTGCGGCATTCGCGCAACCTACGTCCTATTTCTTCTCGCGTGGGCATGATTTTCACCTCCCATTCTTTTCTGTGTTTTAAGTATAGCACCATGACACTAAGCGTGTCAACACTATTTGTAACATTTTTTATTTACATTTGTCACTCTCTGTGTTATAGTGGTGTCGAGGTGATATGAATGGCTTTATTTGGTAGCCGAATTAAGCGTTTGAGAACAGAGCATGGCCATACTCAGGATGAATTAGCGAAACTTGTCGGGGTGTCAAGAAGCACAATCTCCATGGTCGAGCGCAATGAGCGCCGTCCTGATGATGAATTGCTCGAAACGATAGCCGACATATACAACGTTGATATGGATTACCTGTATGGGCGTCAAGAGGTCGAGAATCTTCATAGGCTTGTGTCCGAAAACGAGTATAAGCTTATACTGGCTTACAGAGAATTATCTCAGGAAGCCCGCGTTCTCGTCGATCATTTTGTATTATCGCAAAAATAGCTTTGAATTTTTCGGGGTCTTTTAAAGCTTCAATAAAAGCTCGTTCTTTTTCATGTTCAGTCATCTTTTTACCTCCAAACACTTGTTCTGTTTTGATAATAACACGTTAGATTCAAAAAGAAAGGGGGAATTTGTATGAGAGTACCATAAGGGGGACTGCGCTCAACAATGTTGCACAAATCGTGCCTCGGATTTGCCTTTAACCGGCAGAGGGAGCGGGAGCCGCTCACCTCCGCCTCGGCCAGAACGGCGGAGAAGCTTCATGGGAGCCGCCCCGGTCTGAATTAAGCATATCTCGTTCCCTTGGTTTTTTAAAGCTACAAATAGTATCCTTTCAGGGTAAAAATTGTTTAAATGGGGGGTAAAATAATGGACTTTGAGCGATTACAGGAGCTTGTGCGGCAATCCGGTAAGACGCAGCAGGAGATCGCGGACGAATGCGGGCTGTCGCTCGCTACTGTCAAAAAGGTGCTTCACGGGCAAACATCAAATCCCGGCGTAGATACGCTGATAAGGATATTAAATACCATTGGCAAAAGTCTGCGGGATATAGATTCTGACTTTGTGAGAGTTCCGCAAGGATATAGTAAAGAGGATTTATACGAAGAACTTATCGCCACTAACAAGGAGCGTATAAACGATCTGGTAGCCGAAGGGCGGCGTAAAAACATTCAATTGCCCCTGTTGTCAGGTGTTTCCGTGTTATTGATGGTGGTTTTAAGCGGAATATTTATCATAGATAGCAGATATCCGAGCATGGGGCTGATACGCCCCGAAACTAAGCATTTATCGACAATAGCAGGGGGTATAATGCTGGTTTTCGCGATATTCGCAGGCTTTCTCATATACATCAGCATAAAAGAATGGAAAAGGTTAAAATAGGAGGGTTTGGTCAATGGGTATGATACATCAGTGCTCTCAGTGTGGGAAAAAGGGGTTGTTCTTGCCGCTCAACAACCTTGGGCACTGTGAGGAATGTATAAAAAAGAATAAGGCGGAACGAGACGAGCTCAAGGCAGAGCAGGATGAGCGCGAAGCGAAACAGATCAAATGCGAGGCGGCGCAGGACGTGCCGCTCATCGCCGAAACGGAAATTACAGACGACGAGGCAGAGAAAAAGGAGGAAGTTGAAAATATGGAAAATACCGGTGTTCGCAAACCGAATGTATCTGAAAAGGACTGGCTTACTACGCTGCTTTTATGTATATTCCTGGGTGGCTTGGGTATACATCGGTTTTACGTCAACAAGCCGCTCACGGCTGTTCTTTGGTTGCTGACTGCCGGCTGCTTTGGTGTTGGTGTTATCATAGATATATGCAGTATAGCCAGCGGCAGTTTTACGGACGGCGACGGGGCTGTGATCCTCTCAGAAAAGCAGCGGGACAGGGCACACGGCTCTGGTGTGCAGGACGCGCCGCCCGTTGATGTCGTCGAGCAGCTCCGCAAGCTGGGTGAATTGCGGGATAGTGGTATCCTGAGTGATGAGGAGTTTGCGGCGAAGAAGTCCGTATTGCTCGACAAGATAAAATAAAAAATCCCCCGGCTGTTGGCGCAGCGCTTATAGGGGGATTAGAGGTGGATGCTTCTCCGCCTCCGATTTTAACATAACGGGAGGTTTTTGTAAATGGCAAGGCAAAGCGACGGGAGGTATAGGGCTAAAGTAACCGTCGGCAAGGATATGAACGGCGGCAGCGTGATAAAATATGTATCCGGGCGCACAAAGAAGGAGCTTGAGGCCGCGAAGGAGGCGGTCAAACAAGAGTTCATCACCGGGCGCACCGCGCAGAAGGACGCGCTTTTCGGCCCATACGCCATACAGTGGTATAACGTCTACAAAAAGCCGAATATAAAGGAATCGGCACAGAGCGGATATAAGACGGCACTCAACAAGCACATATTGCCTGTTCTGGGGGACAAGCGGCTCACCGCAATATCCACTATGGATTTGCAGGAGCTGCTTAACTCCAAGGGCGATACGTGCGTAACCATAATCGAAAATGTACATCATGTGTTAGAATCCGTTTTTAAGCGGGCATACTCCGAGGGGATAATCCAGCGGGACGTGACCTTGGGGCTGGTCAAGCCCACGAAAGAAAAGTCGAGCCGCCGGGCGCTGACGGAAGCGGAGGAAGTGGCGGCAAAGAAGCTGATGCAGGAGGAAAACGGCCTGCTGGTGGCATTACTATACTATACCGGAATGAGGCTCGGCGAAGCCCTCGGCCTGCAATGGGAATGTGTAGATTTCAGGAAGAAGGTCGTACACGTCCGGCAGCAGGTCAATTTAAGGAAGGGCGCGATAACCCCGCCCAAGACGAAGGAGAGCATACGGGATATACCTCTGCCGGACGAGCTGGCGGAAATGCTCGTGCGGGGATTCCCTCAGGCGTTTGTATTCCCTGCCCCCGATGGAACGTACTATCGCAATTCCTCTTCAAATAGGCTATGGCGTTCGCTGATGGAGCGCATGGCAGAGTTGGGGCCCGACATAGAAACGAGAGAGGACGGCGCCTCTATCCTCACGCCGCACTACTTCCGGCACAATTACGCCTCCATACTCTATAATGCCGGCGTTGACGTGCTTTCCGCGCAGAAATTCCTTGGCCACGCCAACGTAAAGGTAACGCTTGAAATTTATTCACACCTTTCAAAGGAAAAAGAGGACGCAAGCGCGGGCGCGGTTATGGACGCTTTCAAAAAAAGGTTGCCAGAAAGTTGCCAGAGCGAAACCACAAAATGAGCACAAGCAAGCGAAAAAGCCCTAAATACCTAAGAAAAACGCCCGTGTAGCACAGGCGTTTTTGATGTTTGGTATCCGGCGGCTACCCGTTTTTTATTCAGTTCCTTGCAGTTTCTCGTCCGTAAAAAGCGGCTGTTTATCTATATTTTTCGTTTACGCTCGTTTTAGGGTTTGAAATAAAAGGTTGCCAGAAAGTTGCCGGAAGGTTGCCAGTTACGCAGTAAAATATTTTTCAACCTTGAAATCCTTACCGTCTATATCGTTAATGAAATCTTTTGCAAGGCTGAAATAAAACTCCGGGTCTTCTCCCCTGCCTACCATTTCAGCGGTATCGTGACTATCGTTGTAGTACATATTCATGCACAGATAGTATTTGCATACCGCCGTTATGCCTTTCGTCGCCAGAAACGCCTTGATGGTATCATAGTCCCATTTCTGACCGTATGGGCGCATACCTTTGACTATCTGTCGCGCCTCTTCGGGAGTTATCCGATATGCTATCTCTTCGAGGCAATACATTGTTTCTTTGTACACTTCCGGCAGACGGTCTTTTACCGTGTGCATCATATCAGAGAGCGCATCGGTCACTTCCGTCATATCGGTGTGCCTTTCGGATATCAGGCGTATGATCTCCTTAAAGCTCATTACTCTGCGCCTCCGTCAATGCTGGCAAGCCCCTGAGTGCAAGCAGTTTTGCCAAGCATTTTAAAACTGCCGCCGGCGGCGTTGGTTTTTACGATAGTGGCATACCTGGTGCGGGTGCGTATGGCGCAGGCTGTGACCTGGTTGCAGCAGTTGCCTATCAGTGGGTACTGCTCCGTGCCGGTTCCGATAGTGATGAGCACAGGCGCGGTTATGGTGGTAGCCGCCGGGATAGACTGTGCTACCACGATGCAGTATTTCTGGTTGTCGTTATAGTTGCCTGCCGGGAGGTTGATTATCAGCCCGGTTCCCGCCGTGAAGGTAACTGCCTGGGAGATTATAAGGTTGGGGCAGAGTTTGCATACATTTTTACAAGCCATTTTTTATGCTCCTTTCAAAAATCAAGGGGCAGCATACGCCGCCCCGATATATCACGGCATAGCCGGAATTAGCAGCAGCAGCCGCAGTTGTTACCGCAGAATGGAGAATTACCCGCGTTGTAGGTGTAACCGTTGGGATAGCGGACTACTCCGTACATACGGTTATCCATTTCAAGGCTGGAGACTTTGTCCCTGAGAGACTGAATCTCGTTTGCCTGGATCATGGAGCGGGTGGCCTCGGCCTCGGCGTGGATAGCGTTGGTGATGTCGCAGGTGTTCTGGTTCATCTGCGCTGAGAGGTTGGCTATACCGAGCCTCTGTTCACAGCAGCAGTTTGCGAGCTGGCTGGACAGGTTCCGGCCTTCGGTGGTGATAGCATTGTTCAGCGCGAAGGTGGAATCGCATATACCGTTGCCGATATTGGTCAGGCGGTCATTGATCTGGCCAAAGTGCTGACCGAATAGAATCTCCTGCTGAGACGCAGCGGTGGCATACTGTCCAAATTCGCCCTGGCGGTTCCAGCCGCCAAAGCCGCCGCCCATCATAGCAAAAAGTATGATAAGGGCGAATATCCAGAAGCCTCCGTTGAAGCCGTCAGTCTTGCCATCAGTTACCGCGGCTATATCCGCGAGAGAGGGCATATTATCCATAGTTCTAAAGTTCCTTTCGATTTATATTCCAATCCCGCGCGCGCTTCGGGTAATGGTCTATCTTAATTCAGAAAGAATATCCTCGGGATCTATCCCATATTGTTTGCAGGCCGCATAAAACATCTGTTTAGGGTCGCCGTTGCCTATCATCTGCTTTATCTTCTGTATTTGTCCGGGAACGGACATCATCTGTTTAGCCTGCGCTATCATTTGTGGGTTGAGTTTCCTCGGATTTCCTCCGCTTAGCATTTGTAGTATCGGGTTTGGCATTTATCATTTCCTCCAATCTGGCTATTCTCTGTTCAAGGCCGTTCACATCGACAGGCGGAGCGGGTTTATACGGGGTTATGCTATAAGGCGAGAGAGAGGGGAACCCCGCCCCGTCCGTTGTTTTAAGCCACACTATGGGGGCCGTTTCGTCTAATAGAAGAGCGGAGCTATTAGGGGGCATTTGATACGCCTTTGCGCCGCCCTCGCCGTTCACTTTGACTACTTCGGTTCGCTGATATTGGGTTTGCTGGTTAAAATAAGGTTGGTATGGATACACTGTTTCACGCTCCCTTCTACCTGAATTTTGGCATAAAAAAAGAGCCGACAGGATTGCTCCCATCGGCTATTTATCGGCTATTTACAGTGCGTTTTCAGTTGTTTTTCGGCGGCCTTGCACCGCCTGCGTATCTGGTCGTATTCAAGGGGTATTTCAAATTTAAGCTGGTACTCGCCCGTCAAAGCGTCGTATGGTATCCCATCTAACAATCTGCGGGTTATCAGCCAGCGGTCTTTTTCGTTATGTATCCATTCGTGTATGAGTGCTTCCCATTCCGTACGGGAGCGGGAATTAAGCAATGCTTTATCCATTTCAAAGAGGCCCGCTTCTCCAAAAGCCTACACCTCCTTTATAAAAGTACGCCCCCCAATTAAGGGGGGCTATTGAAAGGGAATCCCGTCCGGGGGCTACTGTTTGTTGTAGTTTGCCGATGATATGCCAAGCACCGCGCCGAGGAACGTGTCAACGGCGGTGATGGTGCCGACGATCTCCTCAGGATAGGGGAGCTGCCATATACCCGCGAGGGCAAAGTAGAGAGTGCCTATGGCGGGGAGCCAGATCAGGGCGATTGCCTTGAGAATGTCGTATACCTTGTTCGAGAGTTTCATGTTTTTTCCTCCTTTAGTTGTTGTGTGCTTCAAGCCTGTCCAGCCGGTGGTGGGCGCTTTTCGCGCTTTCTTCCACACGGGCCACGCGGCGGTCTATGTCCTCGATTTTTGTAGCCTGCGCCCGCATATCGAGTTTGATATCGTCCACGCCGCGTTTGATATAATCCACATCCGATTTGAGCGCGGTATCAATGGCGGTGTCGTGTGTAGCCGCATCAACCGCGTCTTTCCTTGCGGTCTTTATGTGGGCAATCCAGCCCAGCAAAATGCCGCTCAGTCCCGTTACGATTGCCCATATCCATTCTTTGGTCATGGGTGCTCCTCCTTATTTTTTTAGTGCGCCTACATAGATTTTGCCGTCCACGGATACAGTAGCCTGTAGCACGTCCGGCAGTTCCGTTTCCTCGGCGTTTGCATAGTCGCCCGCAAATCGCCGTATGGCCGCAACGGTGTTTTTGCCCGCTATGCCGTCCGCGTCCCCCGCGTCATAGCCCAGGGCGTTAAGGGCGGTTTGCAAGGCTTTGATGTTGTCCCCCCGCATCATGGGCGAGGTGAGTTCGATTTTCTTCGGCGCGGCGGGTACTTCCTGTTCCGGCTCGTCTTCCTTCGCGTCGCCGGAGATTATGTCCCAGCGTCCGTACTCGTTCCAATAGGCGGGGCCTGAGGCGTTTATTCCCCGAAGCACAACGCCGTCGTCTCTGCCCTTGCTCTCTATGACCTTATCGTTGCCGACGTATACACCTACATGGTAGATGTATTTGTACGTTCCGCCGCCGGATTTGTCCTTGTCCCGGTAGCGAAATACCAGGTCGCCGGGCTGAAGCTCGTCCCGGTGTATTCGCTTGCTCTTGGCGTACATGGTACGTGAGTTTACACGTCCGGAAAGCCCCTTGGCCATGAGAAAGCCGCATATCAGCCCGGAGCAGTCGAAAGCGTAAAGGGGTTTCTTGGCCGACTTGGCGATAAACCGCATAGCCCGCTCGTAATTTTCGGTGTTGGTCTCGCTGTTTTTTACAAACTTGACTATGTTCAGGTCGTCAAGGCACTGCCCCCTTGCGCCCCATACATAAGCGTCCCCGATGTGCTCGCCGAGGTAGGATAAAAACTGCTGTACCAGTGTCATCTGCGTTTACCTGCCACAAAAAGGCCAAAGCCTATCAGGGAGAGGGGGATGGCATAGGCTATAATAGATATGTCGCCGGTCTTGGGTATCACCACGGGATTTTTTGCAATGGGCTGTTCGGCGGGCTGTGCGGCGTTAAAATAGTAGGTTTTGCTTACAGTCCTGTTTTTCTGCATGGCGTTGTAGAGTTCTTCTGCCGTGGTGGCGTTGTCATAGGCCTTGTCCTTGACGGTTATACGGAGGGCGGCGGGCTGGTCGGTAACTATGCCGCTCAGGTAATATGTGCCAGCCTCCAATCTCAGGTCGTTTGCGTCCAGTTTTACGCCGTCCAGCTCGATTACAAGCTCCATGTCGGTCAAGTCGTAAAACCGGGGTATGCCCAGGTCAACCTTGAGCAAAAACAACTCGTTGTTGACGTAGGTCTTGGATACCGCCTTGCCGGTCTGGTAGTCCAGCGCGGTTATATCCAGAGTTACGGGGTCGGCGGCGTAGGCTACGGTGCAGAGGCACAGCATGAGCATTACCGCGAGGATACAAGTGAGTTTCTTCATTTTGATTTTTTCCTTTTTTTTTTTGTATTAAAAAAGAGCCGTGCGGCTCCTTTCTTGTGTTTTAGCCCGTATACCCGTAGGTTATAGTTGCATTTGTCGCGCCCCAAGGCGCATTTGCTACCGCGCCCTCTGCCCACGGTACATTGATGGTAGTTAAGTTGTCGCAAGCGACAAATGCGGCGTTCGCTATGCTTTCTGGCGTACCTTCGAAAGTCAGTGAAACCAAGCTGGTGCAACGTGCAAACGCATCAATGCCAATATTAGTAATTCCGCTCGGTAAAGTCAGTGAAGTCAAGCTGGTGCAATCCGCAAACGCAAAATTACCAATTTTCGTGATTCCGCTCGGTAGGGTGGTTAAGGCCAAGCTCGAACAACCACCAAACGTAGACATGCCAATATCAGTAATTCCGCTCGGTAGGGCGGTTAAGGCCAAGCTCGAACAACCATCAAACGCATTATGGCCAATCTTCGTGATTCCGCTTGGTAGGGTGGTTAAGGCCAAACTCGAACAATTTGCAAATGCATAATTCCTTATAGTCTCATACCCATACATTTTTACATCAATGAGTTGTCCGTCTGAGTTATAGGTTTCTTCTATATAAGGTTTAGTTGCGCCAGCCGGGAATCTTGATATAATGCCCATTAGCTAAACCTCCTTATGATTATAGGCAGGTCAATTGTAGGCGCGGTTGTCGCTTTTAGCGTCACCGTTCCGTTGCCACTGCCCGTAGCTCGTATTTGCGCTGCCGTTGCCGCTGCATACTGGTCATCCGTGGCGGTGTCGCTTAGCCCGATTTCCAGCTTTGAATCAGCCATAACGCCAGTAACGGGCAGCGTTATAGTATTATTGCTCCACGCAGACGCGGAGGCCGTGACAACGGTATCTGTGGCGGGGGTGGCGTAGTCAACGCCAGATTGTGCCGCCTGTACGGTTGAGCCGTTGCCCTTTAACAGGCCGTTCAGCGTGGTTGCGGTATCGGCCGTTATCTCGTTAGGGCCTGCGGGGCCCTGTTCGCCCTGTGCGCCAGTGTCGCCTTTGGCTCCCGTGTCGCCCTTTGCCCCCTGCGGGCCTTTGATGCTGACGCTTGCGGGGTTATCCAGCCCCCCGTTGTTGCTCCATGAGATAACTCCCTCGGCAGAGACGGCGGGGGTAAAATACGGCCCGGTGTCGCCCTTGGGGCCGTCCGCGCCCTTTGGCCCTTGGATACCCTGCGGGCCTTGCTCACCCGTATCGCCCTTCGCGCCGGGGTCGCCCTTTGCTCCGGGGTCGCCCTGCGGGCCCTGTTCGCCCTGTATGCCCTGCTTGCCCTGTATGCCCTGCAAGCCCTGCGGGCCTTCGGGGCCTTGGATACCTTGTATGCCCTGTTCGCCCTGTGGGCCTTTTATGTTGGCGTCGGGAGGATTAGCGAGGCCGCCGTTATTGCTCCATGAGATTATGCCATCAGCGGATACCGAGGGGGTAAAGTAGGGGCCGGGGTCGCCCTTTGCTCCAGCGTCTCCTTTCGCTCCCTGCTCTCCCTTTGCGCCCTGCTCACCAGTCGCGCCCTTTTCGCCCTTGGGAACGCCGAACTTAAAGGCAAATACCTTCGCAGTATCTGCGCCGGAAGCTGTCACCTCTACAGTAGCGGGGGTTCCCGCGTCAAGGGTGGTCGCCGTGGCGGTGGGTGTGCCAAATCCGGCGGCTGCGCCTGTGGGGCCTTGTTCTCCCTTGGCTCCAGTGTCACCCTTCGCGCCGGGGTCTCCCTTGGGGCCCGTATCGCCTTTAGGGCCTGCGGGGCCCTGCTCACCTTTTGCGCCCTGCAAGGGGCCGTTGTTTACCCACTTGGAGTTTACGCCGTCCCAGATATATATATCATACGGTTCGCCCGCGCCCACGCCGTAAGCGTCGCCAGCGGAGGGGTTAGATACTCCGGCTTGTAATGCCGAGAGAGAAGCGTAATAGCCCAACACGGCAAATCCTTCGCCCGTATCGCCCTTGGCTCCCTGTGCGCCCTGTGGCCCCCGTATATTGACTGTGGCGGGGTTATCCAGCCCACCGTCATTACTCCACGATAAATCGCCGTCAGCGGTCACAGAGGGCGTATAGTGCGCTCCTGCGGGGCCTCGTTCGCCCGTGGCTCCCGTATCCCCCTTGGGGCCCGTTTCTCCCTTGTCTCCGGGGTCGCCTTTAGGCCCTTGGATACCCTGTTCACCTTTGGGGCCAGTGGGGCCCGTTTCTCCTGCGGCTCCCGTGTCGCCTTTATCGCCTTTCTTGCCTTCGGGGCCTTGGGGGCGGACGGGGCCGGGAGTGCCGTCCTGCCACGCCGAGCCGCTTGCGGTTCGAGTGAGTACCTGCCCCGGCGTTCCGCCCGCCGGCAATCCCCCGCCACCGGAACCGCCGCCGCTCTGCGCTGCCTCGTTTATGGCCGCTACAAGGGTATTCTTGTCCGCGGTGGTCAGATCGTCCATGTCGCCGATTTTTGCAAGGAGTTGTTCGTACTGCGTCAGGGATATATCCGGCAGTTCGCCATCCGCAGCGCCGAATGGCAGTACGTCAAACCATACCGGGCCCGCCGTCACGCGGCTGTCGGCCTTTATGCCGGATAGTTTCAGTTCCCAGCGTCCTGCAGTGAGGTTTATTCCCTGCGCTGCAGTGATTTCGCCACTTGTGAGCTCCGCGGTTATGGTCTTATCTCCGCATACAAAATAGGCCGTGATAACGCGGCCGTTCCAGTCGGCGTCAAACGCAAATTTTGCAGTCAGATAGTTTATGCTGTCCGCCACCACAATGGGTGTGCGCAGCATAAGCCTCTGCCCGCGTATAATGCCTGTAAGCATAGTCGCCCTCCTACAGTTTGTATTCTATGACATAAGTGCCGGATATTTTATTCACTTTTACCCGGTCGCCCGCTTTCAATGAGAGCGCGGCGTTATATTTATAGCGTTTCTGCGTAGCGGTAGTTTCACCGTCAAATTTTAATGTGGCTTTGCCGCCGGACACCGCCACCACAGAGGCAAATTTCGCCGCTGATGGCCTGCGCTTTTGTAAAAACAGTGCTTCCTGCTCCTGATATATCACACGAACACCACCTTTTTTGCCTGATGCTCCATGAGGGCGCCAGGGCGTATCTCTATTTTCCAGTCGGTTTCCTCGTATACGCCCACCAGCTCCCCGTTATACAGTGCGATAACATCTCCTACGCCATGGGCCGGGTTTACGGCCGTGTAAAATTTGATTTTCTGCGTTGCAAACATGGATTTCACAGCAAGATTATCCGCGTATTTTTGCAGCGCCGTCTGGCTTGCTATATTATCCAGTTCAACCGGCGTCGCCAATATGCGCCGCCCCCTGCGTACCGTGGACAAAGCGGAGATCATGCTGTCATTTATGCCCGTTGCGGTCATGGGGTTGTCATAGTCAGGGTTAGATACGTTGACGATGAAAACGTTGGGGGCCTCATATATGTCCATTTCCTCTGTGTATTCCGGGGCGATAATACTATATTCGTCGTCCCGATACTCCCGGTCTATGTTGGAGCTGGACGGAGCCTCGTACCTTTCAAGGCGGGCTACCCCATCAAAATCAAACCAAACATCCGAAAAGTTTATTTCGGACAGCAGTGCATTGATGATGGTGAGATATTCCGTTCCTATTTCCCAATCCTCACGGTCTGTGGCAAGAGTGTCCTCGCAATCGTCCATCCGTATGCGCGGTATTCCGGCGTCCCGGATAAGGCTCTGTATCGCAGTCATATATGGCGTCCCCGCCGCAATATAATACCGGGTCTCGGTTTTGGTCTGTTTGAGCCTCAGTGCCCGATCGTATGCCTCTATGGTGTCCTCGTCCTTGCCGTATTTAGTGTGTTTGGTGGTCAGCGTGCCCACCATGTATACGCCGAGAGGATGCTCTACGCCGTCCTTGATGTAATACGGCCTTATTTCATCGTTTAGATAATCCACATTGTCGTTATGCTCGAACACGCCGTACATGGAGGTCTTTATTTCGCCGTCGGCAGCCATGGTGACGGTGGGATAGTCATCTCCCACCGCCGTCAGATTGTGCTCTGTAACAGCCCCGTTGCGTATCACCTCAAAGCGGCTGGTTACTACGCTCATCGTATCAATCATGCTCAATCCTCTCATTGTTGTCCGTCTGCTGTACGCTGCACGAAAACGCCCTGAAAAACTGGTCTGCGCTCAATTCGAAGCCCATCAGCGGGCCGGTGCACAGGCAGCCGTGCTGATCTCTGTATATCACGGTCTTGCCCAGCAGTCCCTCAAAAGCCGCCGCCTGCGCCGCATCGTTAAAGGCAGCGTTAAAACTGTATATTTTGGTTATTTGCTGCGAGGTCTCAGCCACGGGATACCGCCGCCCGGCGTAAAACTGATACGCTACATCCTGATACGTCGACACGCCCAGCGGGCTATTCTGCGCGGTGGAATATTCCAGCCGCAACCATTGCATTTCGCCCAGCGCCGCTATCTCCGGCGCGTCTACCGAAAGCGTGACCGTGACCTCATTGGACATGGAGTAACTGTCTCCAGCAACGCCGCGCACTTTATATTTGTGCGTCCCTATGGCCATTTGGTCGGAGTATGTGTGTGCCGTGGTTTTTGCTATTGGTATGTCATCGCGGTAGATATAGTAAGTTTTGTGATCCGTTTCCGTCCACGCAAGGGTCGCTTTTTCGCCGCCCGCGGCAAAAAGTGTTATTGGCGCGCCAGGGGTGTTGGCAACGGTAAATTCAGCCGTTCCCCAATCGCTCCAAAGACCGTATTCGTTCTGTATCCGCACTGCGGCTATGTGCGCGCCATCATTCAGGTATTCTTTAACCTTATACTGCCCGTCAGTGCTGTAAGCGGTGCGGAGTACCGCATCGTCTACCTTCACCTGATAAGCAAGCTGCCCTTCGCCTGTCCACGTTATCACCGGCCTCGGGCTTGCCGTTGCGGATACCGTCGGTGTGGATGGTTTGCCCTGAGCCGTAAACGATACTTCCGTGCTCCATGCGGATACGGCATCATAAATATTAGTGCAGCGCACACGCCAGTATACGGTTCCCGCAACTAAGGTGTTCGGCGGTATGTCGGCGTATGTGTTTGCCGTTTCTCCTGTTTGCAGCTCCGTCCATTCTGTATGTGACGTGTCTTTATATTGCAGTTCGTATTTTTTCTGTGGGATGCCGTTTTCGCTTTTGTACGTCCACTCGAATCTTACGGTCTCCCAGCTTCCGGCGTATGTGTTTTTTGGTTTTGTCGCCGTTGCGGTTATTTTATCGTTTGGGAACAGGCCCTTTATGTAGTAGCTGCCATCGGAGTTTTGGGTATCCTCCAGTTGTGTTGATTGGGGGATTACAAAAGCGGGGACAACGCCGATGGAGTAGAACGGGTCGCTGTTGAGACTGTCGGAGCCGTCCGCGAGGACGCGCCGCACGCCGCCAGAGGAGCGCTGCGAGGAAAGCCACCAGCTGGCCGCCGAGCCGTTGTAGGTCTTAATCCTGCTGGCGTTGCTCGTGTATAGCTGCAACGCTTTGCCCTCGGTGGTGCCGTTGTTTGTGCCGAAGCCCGCCATGGTATAGGTCAAAGCAAACATTTTGCGGGTTATGCTGCCGCTGCCTTCGAGCGCGAAGGTAACATCTATCATTTTCTCGCGCAGCGTTTGCGGGAAACTGTTAAAAATCGTGGTTTTTATCAGGTTGTCCAGCGTCCCGTCCGGGTAGCTTTTAGAATCTCCAAACGGCGAATATTCGTATATTTTTTTATATACCAGCACCGCTCCGCCGGATACGAGGTTATTTTTATCAGCCACTTCGCATAGCCTGTTTTCTTCGGTGCCTACCGGGATGAGTATTGTTGCCCCGAGCGGCAAATCTGCTAATGTCGCCATATGTTATCCTCCGTACCCCATCCGCACGCTGCGTCGGTAGTTGTTCGCCATGTCAATGAGTTTTTGTATGTCGCTTATCTGCGACATATCAACTCTGATATTAAAGGTGTCGCCGCCCACGCTGCGGCTCTCTTGATTATTCAACACTCTGCTCCCCTTCGGTAAGTCTATCAGTTCCGGCCCGTTTTCTCCCACCCAAGTCAGGCCGCCGCGCCAGTTGTCGGTGCCGGCGGCGTTATGCGCCACGCTGCCCATCCAACGCCCGAAGCTGCTGTCTGTGCCGTTAAAGACGTTGGCTATGCTCTGTATATTCGAGGTGTCAAATCTCTTCTGCCCGAAGGAGAAAAGATAATCCAGCGTGTCTGTAAGCGCTCCCACAGCGTTTACGACCACCTTCACCGCGTCCGCGAACAGGGCCAGTACGCCGCCAATCGCCTGGAATACCGGCTTTAGCAGGTTGAGTATATCCAGCACCGGCTCTAACGCCTGTAACAGGTTGCCCGCCAGTTCGATGATTGTGCCGAAAAGGTCAACCAGCCCCGTATCCGCCGCAAACTCCGCAAATTGCATCGCAAGGTCGCCCACGATCTGTATTACCTGTTCGAGGGCCGGTGCAAAAGCAGCCGCAACTTTGCTTTTCGCGGCTTCCATTTTTGCCTCGAACATTCCGAGCGAATCGCTGAGAGAGGCCAGCTTTTGTATGTCCTCGTCCTTCACGATGGGCGCTGCCGAGGCTACCTGTTCTATTGCCCTGCCGTATTTTTCAAGCATGGGGATAACGGCTTCTTCGCCGGTCGTTCCCAGCAGTTTTGAGGCTATTGCATTTCTATCGGTTACGTCGGACATCTGTGCCAGAGCGCTGTATACCTCTGTAAAAAGCTGTGCCTGTGATTTCATTGTGCCGTCGGTGTTTGTCACCGATACGCCGAGGCGGTCGAACATTTCCGCCGCTTCGCCGGAGCCGCTGGCGGCGTCCTGTGCTTTCTCGGCAAGGGCGGAAAGGTCTCCCTTAGCCTGATCCATCGAGTAACCCACGGACTGCATGACATAATCGAGCTGCTGATATGATTCGGTGGACATGCCAAGCTGAGATGAACCGCTCTCGATTTCTTTGGCCCATTCTGCCTGCTGCACCGTCAAGTCGATAAGCGCTTTTTCTACCACCACTATCGCGGCGGCTACCGCCGCCAACCGGCCCATCAGACCCATGAAAAAGGCCTCTATCTTCACCATCCCGTCGAGGGTTCCCTTGATGTTGTCCGGCAGGCTTATTCCAAATTTGCTGCCCAGTTCGTCGAGCGCATCGCCCAGCCCCTTGCTGTTGTCCCCCGCATTATCAGCCCCATCGCCGTACTCTTTCAAGGCTTCCGTGTTGTTTTTCAGCTCTTTTTCGGCTTTTATGAGCGCCGTTTCGGTGTCGTTCACGGCCTTTTTCATGCGCATCGTGCGTTCGTCGGCCTCGCCATAGGCCGCGCCCACCTTCTTTAGCCACTCTTCCTGCAATTCCAGTTTGTCTTTCAGGTTCAACACGCTTTCGTCGAGGTTTTTGTTTTTTGCGTTCAACGCCTCGGCGGAATCGGCATTATCCTCAAACTGCGCCGCCAGCTTTTTTGATTCCGATTGCAGCACTTTCATGCCGTTATCTATGCTTTTCAGCGCTTCTTTATATTCCTTTTCCCCTTCGGCTATAAATTTCGTTCTTATGCTCGGCATTTACGTACCTCCCAAAAATGCGGATAGGCTTTTAGTTTTCTCCTGCGTTATGCCCTGTATTTTTGCATATTCTTTGATTATTCTTGCTATCCTGTACGGCGTGGCCGTTTTCCAGAATTCCCTTTCACTCAGTCCGAATCGTATCACCCATACCGTAAGATACCACGCGAAATTTATGGGTTCGTCTTCCGCGTGGTTTTCGCGTTTTTTGGTTCCGCTTCCTCATCGCCGCGAAGCGCCGCTGTAGTCAGGTCCATCACGAGCGACGTTACGCCCGAAAGCTGTGAGGGCGGTATGAGCCGCCCCACTTGCTTCACGGTATAAGACTTGTCGGAGCCCTCGCTGTCAAGATAGTCGTTTATCATGGCAGTCAAAAAGCACACGATTGTCTTTGTCGTAGCGCTCCTGAGCGCTTTTGATATATTGCCGTCAAACATTTCCTGCACGTCCGCCAGCACATTCATGTTGCAGCAGAGGGTCATTTCCTGTCCGTCAAAGGTGTATTTTGCGGTTTTCAGTCTTATATCCATGCCGTTCTCCTTTTATGACGCGCCGAAGCACTTGTTTATCCACGCTACCGCATCGCTTTCGCTTGCCAGTATTGCAATCTCCATGATATTCTTGTCCTCGCTGTCATCTGCTAAAAACTCGCCCGTGGTCGTGGGAGTCTGGAAGGTGATGCTGTCGCCTTTTGTGGCGTATACATAGCCGGGTGCGCCAAAAAGCACCTTGTACACAAAGACGGCGGTATATTTGTCCGTGCCGTCAATAGCGTCCGGGGCGTAAAAGCCCATGCCGACATACTTCGCAATGTCCTTCGCAGTGGCTTTAAGGCTCTTTTGTGAGGTGTTTGTTCCTACGTTGCGCGTATTTTCGCTCATGCCAAAAAGCAGTTTCTGTGCCGCGTCGGTGATGTATTTCACTCCAACGCTGGCAGTGCCGCCGGTTATGAGTTTCTTGTACTCGGCAAGGCGGCTCTCGGCGTACAGTCTGCCCTCGGCAGCGGTCAGGTTCAGCTCCACGCTCATTGCGTCGCCCATGCTTACGGGCGTATCATAAGTGATGGTGCCGTCGGTATTTGTGTACTTGCCGATTTTTATTCCTCTGAGGTCAAAAGTAGGCATTTAATCCAATCCTTTCTGCTTAAAAAATAGGTTTACCTTTTGGTTCAAAATTTCCTCAAATTTCTTTACTGCGCGTTCCTCGGCTATTGTCCAGAAACGGGAACCGGGGTCGTTAGAGCGCCCATAGTTGCGGCTGAATGCCACTTGCCCATTGGACGCGCCGCTGTCGTTTTTCCCTGTGGGCTTTACCATAACATAGCGGGAGCCGTCCTTATCCTTGCCTTTTGATTTTTTGATAGAGCGTAGCAGAGAGCCGGTACGATATTCGCCATACTGATATATGGCCCGTTCGATTTCCTGTTTTGCATAGTCTGCGCCATCGTTCATCAGTTCGTCGTTTAGTTCGTCCATGCCGTCCCTTACGCCTTTTAGGGCCGCCTCCACCTCATCAAATCCGGAAAACTCAACGTTAGCCATATATCCCTCCTACGCCCACCGCGGTCATGGCAATGTGGTACAGTCCCGTGTCCACTTCGTATATTTCCACGTCCACAGTGCAACTCCAGCCTGCCGCAGCGAGCCTGCCCTTGATATCCTTTATAGCCAGCTCGAACGGGGGAGTGTCGGTGTAGTAATCCACAGAGTACATCACGCCCGTTTCCTTTTCTGCGCCCTCTGCGTATAGCGTCCCGATCTGGCCCATGCATTGATATGTGATGTAGGTGCGTTGGTCGCCCATATAAGGCGGGTGGCATACGGTGTATCCATCCTTGAGTATCTCCGCTATGGTCATGCCGTCACCACCCTCTGAACCTTAATCTCCAAAAATTCCCGGCGGTCTCCGACATTATCTATGCTGATGATCTCGTAAGGCTCGGCATCCCGCTCATGCCATATGCGGCACTCGACGGTCACAAGGGGCGAGTAGCGCATGGTTATGGTCGCGGGCTGCCGCAAGTGCAGTTCTTCCGCCTGATATACCTCCGTACCGTGGGCATTCACCCACTTGCACCACACGGGGCCGGGGAAAACATTTTTAAAGTTTTCCGCGCTGAATCCGGCTTTGATGCTGTATTCCGGCGCTTTTATGGTGATTTTCGTTCGCATTTCGCCTGCTCCGGCTTTAATTGCCATCAAAACCACCAGCCTTTATATTGATTCAGCATCGCGCGAACCGCTATGTCTATCTCGGTCGTAGAACCCTGTATCACAGCCTCCCGGTTGGTGTACCAATGGCCTATGAGCAGGAGCATGGCCTGTCGCACAAGGTAGGGTGTCTCCTCGTATCCTGCGGTGTAGGTTATGACTGCGCCGGGCTTGTTTACCGTCACGGTGCCGCGGCGCACGTCTGCGGTATACTCCACCGCCTCGCCGCCCACTGTAACGCTGTCCACGCTTATCACGGGGCCACGCGGGAGTGTCACAGTGCCGCTCACCTCCGGGTAAGCGGTTATGGACTGCTCCGCAAATGACTTCCCGCAATAGTTCTCGCAATATTCGCGGGCCGCGCTTATGAGAGGAGCTATTATATCCTTGTCCTCGCTGGTATCGCCGGGGTTATTCCGCAGATGCAGTTTTACCTCTTCGAGGCTTAGCGGTTCCACTGCTGGGGGTTGTCTTGTTATTACCATTGTCGGCCTCCATGGCTATGGCGTAACAGCCCCTGATGAGCTGCCGCGCCGTTGCCTCGTCTATGTCAATGATGGAGCCGGGCGGGGTTACTCCCTCCGGCCCGGCTGCTAAGGTCAACATTTTGATTTTCATCAGCTCGCCTTCATCTTCAGGCGGCTGAACGCCTCGCCCACTACGGGTGCGCCGTCGCCATAGTACTCGACAACGTAGCCTATCTCGTTGTTGACGGCGTACAGCTCGTTAAGCACCTGTATGTAGAGGCCGTCGCTGTCGCATACCCAATAGCCGGTTTTAAAGTCGCCGTATACTGCCACGTACTTGCCCGCGGCTACGGCGTTAGGCGCGTACTCGGACATATACACGGGAGCGCCCAGCAGCATATCAGGCTGTCCTGCCTGCACGGAGGGCTGCCATATATACTGGCCGTCGCTGTCCTTGAGCTTTGCGATCATCTTGCAGAGGTCGCGGTGCATTACCCAGGAGGCCCCGCGCATATACTGGCCCTTCACGCCGTATTTGCACTCTATCAGGTCGTCGGTGGCCACGGCGGTGGCGGAAGCGGCGGTAACGTCGCGCCCGGTGGCTATGCCGCTGTCAGAGGCGGTAAAGATGCCCAAAGGCTGGTTAGTGCCCGTTCCGCTCATAAAGGCGTTTTCCTGCGCCGCCTCGATCTTGTACAATATGCGGTCAAGCACGGTCTGATCAGGGCTGGGCGCGTGGCGCATGAGGGTCTTGGATATCTTAATCAGTTTGGCAAGGCGCTGGGGCTTAAATTCGCGGCGGCCGAAGGCGATGGTCGCCTCTTCGGGGGCTGCCGCCACCTCGGTTGTCCATGCCACATCAGACGCATCGGTAGTCAGGCTGGGATACCCAAGGCTCTGTGCCTGACCTATGGGGCCCACAACGTTGCATATCTGGCGCATAAACATGTCATTTTTGAGCCCGGCTATGAGCTGGTTGACAAATTCCACGGGTGCGGTCAGATAACCGGCGGTAGCGTTTGTGCCAAGGGTCATGGTGGTGTTTTTGTACCTGGTTATGGACTCGGAATCGCCCTGCAGTGCACGGGCAAATACTTTAATGTGCTCGTCCTTTTTGTCGCCCAGCTTGTCGATCACTTCACCGGCGGCGCGTTCCCGCTCGAGCTGCTTCTGCTCGCGGATTATGTTGGCGTTGAGCGCGTCAAACTCCTTTTCGAGCCGGTTATAGGTCTCGGTGGATTCCGCGTCCATCACGCCGTCTTCAAATTTGTTCATTATTTCGCGCATCTGGGTTGCGGCATTTGCGCGATCCTGCATCATTTCGTAGAGTTTCTTCATCGGTTACTTATACCTCCAAAATTTTTAGTTTAGTCGCTCTGAATCTCTTGCGCTGCTCCTGCAGTGCGGTGTTTATATCTGCTGCGGGCTGGATTGCTCCCCCGTTGTCAGGCTCCCTGTTTTCCAGCGGTTCCTTCGGCGCGTGCTTGTACAGCGCAAACCACTTTTCGGTATCCGTGCAAGCCGCGACCTTTTTGTTTTCGATGAGTTCGTTTACAAAGCCCATATTAAGCGCTTCGGTGCCGCTCATCCACGTTTCTGCTGTCATAAGGGCGGATATCTCGTCCTTCTCCTTGCCGGTGCGGGCGGCGTATATGCCCGCTATCTGGTCGTTGATACGGTCGAGCTCGTCGGCGGTCCTGCGTAAGTCCTCCGCCCCGCCGCCGGTGTATGTCCATGCATTATGTATCATCAACGTGGCATTTTCGGGCATTTTGATGGTATCGCCCGCCATGGCAACCACTGATGCGGCGGAGGCGGCGAGGCCGTCTATATGCACGTTTTTTGTCGCCGGGTGGCGGTTGAGGATGTTGTACAGGCTAAATCCCGCAAAGATGTCCCCGCCAGGGCTGTTGATATACACATCAAGGGTGGATATATCCCCCAGCGCCGCCAATTCTTTTTGAAATTGCGCAGGGGTTATTTCGTCGCCCCACCATGACGTATCGCTGATCTCTCCGTACAAAAAAAGCTCGCCGGCATTGCCGAGAGCTTTAAACTCCCAAAATTTATTCATTTTTCAGGGGCGCTCCTTTCGCTTGCGCGCTTTTAGGCGCGTTGAGTTTTGCGTTTTCCAGCGGCAGCATGTTGCCGTTGATAAAGTATATCTTTCCCAGCCCATCGGGTATGGGGTTCATATCCTCCAGCTCGCGGATATCGTCCGCGTTCATCACACCATTCTGCCGCATTGTGTTGTAATAGCTCGTTCGGGTGGCGGTATCGCCGCGTAGCAGACTGTTTGTATTAAACTTAAAATAATACTTCGCCTGCTCCGCCTCGCTCAACAGGTCACGGTAAAGGGCCTGCTCTATACGCACGGATAGGGGATTTATGCAGTCACGTACAAACTCGGCGCTCTGCTGCTCAATATTTGAAAAAGTGGCTTTTTCCAGATCCATGCACATGTGTGGGGGTACGCCAAAAATGCGGCATATCTCGGTTACTGCCCATTTGCGGCTATCAAGGAGCTGTGTCTTTGACATGTCCCTGTCCCACGGCTGCGCCGTGGAGCCGTTTTCCAGAAACATCCATTTCCCGGCGTTTTCTACGCCGCCGTAGTTGCTCTGGAAGTCCTTTTTGAAGCGCTCGTATGCCGTATCGGAGAGTTGCCCCGGATAGGTTATATAACCGCCGGGGGAAGTACCAGAAAAGCCCCTTTGCGCGTATTGTGTCATGCTGTTATTCAGTCCCAGTACGCTTGCGGCTATGGTCATCGGGTCTTCCGGCGTGCGGTCGCCAAATCTAAAACCGGGGATAAAGACAAAATCGCCCTCCCGGAGCGTTTCTGTTATGCCGTCATAGGTGACGTATATATACTGTTCCCCGTTTTCCCGGTTGGTGTACACTTCCGAGCAGCAGGAGGTGGGCAGATTTTTGAGGTGTCGCACAAAGCCGTATCTGTCCCGCACTATGCGGAGATAACCGCCGCGAGTGAGCAGCATGTTTGCCACAAGCATCTGCATAAGCTCATACGCCGTGGTGGTGCGGTTGGGCAGCACATACAACAGCTTATACAGGGGATGATCCCGTGCCTTTTGTTTGCCCTCCCCGGTATTTTTGTACATGTGCAGGGGCAACGCCGCCATGGTCTTGCTTATCAGGTCAACACACCTGAATACCGCCGCGACCTGCAGCGCCCCCTCTGCGCTTATGGCGTAACCCTGCCCTGCAAGGTACATCTGCCATGCGCTATCATCTGATACGGAGGGCAGTGTTTTAACGTCCGCCGCCCGTATTTCGTATGTTTTGCCAAAAAGTTTAAATCTCTTCACTGTTTACCTCACACTATTCTCAGGCCGCGGTGCTCGTATACGCTGCGCTTGGGTTCCAGTTTTACCGCCGCCGCCATCGCGTCTATCAGGGCGCACATCGGGTCTATCCGCTCTATGCTCCGGTTTTTCATGGGTTTTATGTTCTCGTTGCCGTCCTGGGCTACTACTACATTGCCAAAAGACCAGCGCCCGCATGGGTTTTTTTCGTGTGTCATTTCGCCTTCGCGTAGGAGCCGCTCAAGTTCTTTCATCGCGGGCGACATACCGCCCATGGTCTGCGGTATGGTGATTATCTTTTGTGCCGCAACCTCCTGCTGCATAAGCGGTCGCAAGGAATCTATGCGCCACTCGTCCGCCGCGATATATTTGACGTTATAATCCAACATGAGCTTGTCGAGATAGTTTGCGATATAAGCGTAATCCACGCAGTTGCCAGGCGTCGCGTGCATATGCCCCGCCTGCACCCATTTGCTAAAAGGCACATGATCCCGGCGCTCCCGTTCCCGCATGTTTTCCTCGGGAATCCACGCATCCACAAAAAAGCGCCACTCCGTTTCCTCCGGCAGCGGTGGGAAAAGGGCCGCCACGGCGGTCAGGTCGGTGGTGCTGGACAGGTCTATGCCTACATAACAGGGCCGCCCCAGCATATCGGATTTATGCCAGCCCCCTTCGGTATCATCCCATAGGGTGATGGGCAGCCAGCCGGTGCGTTTAAGCGAGATCCATTGATTGAGCCGGAGCCACCGGAAGAGTTTCTCTGCCGCCGGGCTGTTCCGGGCCTTTATCGCCTCGCTGCGCACATTCTCAATTTTGATGGATACGCCCAGCGAGGGATTGGCTAAGTACCAATTTGTTTCGTCGTATATGTCTGCGTCCTCAGGGACGGTATAGATTTTGGCGTAAAACGCCGGGTCTGTCAGTTCGCCGCTCAGCACCTTTGTTGCTATTTCGTGCTGTTCCCATCCCACACTTTTGCGGTCGGGGTCGTCGCCCGCGGTGGTGATGCACCATATGAGCTGCTCATTCCGTGCAGCACCCGTGCCAAATGTCAGCACGTCCCACAAGTCCCGCTTGGGGTGGGCGTGTAGTTCATCTATGATAACCACGGAGGGGTTAAGGCCGTGTTTGGTCGCCGCCTCTGCCGACAGCACTTTAAAGCGGCTGTGTGTGCGGAGATTCAGCATTTCCTTCGTGCTGTCTTTGATTTTGATTATCTTGGACAATACTTCGCTTTGCTCCACCATGCTCTTTGCGGCGTTAAAAGCTATTGATGCCTGGTTCCTGTCTGCGGCGCCGCAGTATATCTCGCCGCCCGGTGCGTCCATGACCAGGTGATACAGGCTCAGCGCGGCGATAAGTTCGGTCTTGCCGTTTTTCTTGGCGATCTCCAAATATGCCATGCGGTACTGCCGCACGCCCTCGGCGGTCACGGTGCCGTATACGGAGTTTATGACCCCTATCTGCCATGGCAAAAGCACAAAGGGTTTGCCGTAAAAATCGCCGGTATGTTTAAGGGCCTGTACAAACTCGATAACTTCGAGGGCTTTGTTCGAGTTAACCACCGTACTTGCTCAGATATGCGGCCATGGGGTCGCTCTCTGCGGCTTTTTTCGCTGCTGCTACACCCATGCGAGCACGGCCCACCGGCGACAGGCACAGCTGTTCGGCGTATTTTATGATATTCTGCCCCTCCCGGCGCATGATGGTGATATACGGGTTTTCCGTTGGCTTGCCGTCCGCCGCCCGGTATATAAGCGGGCCGTTTTGGTATTCCGCCTCGGCTTTTTGGTATATCGCCACACTCTCGCAGTAGGCAGCGAGGGCGGATATGTCCAAATCGTTAATTATCGGGGTGTCGAGCTGGCGGTAGAGCTTTACTACCCTTTTCCATTCCTTCTTCGCCTCCGGGGACAGGCTTTTGGGTGGTTTTAATTTGTCGGAGCAGCCGGTAGGTTCGCCATTCTCCCGGTTTTCCATCGTGTCTTTGGTATGCCGGTTTTTGCCGTTATCGACGAGCTTTAGCGGCCTCGGCTTTCTTCCTGTCGGCATAGGCTCCTCCTTTCTCAAATTCTGTATTTGCCTATGATTTTTTTGTGTCCTTTGACGCTGTTGCAATGTATACAGGCGGGCTGGTGATTGGCGGTATCCCAAAAGCGCGGGTCGCCCGGCCCGTCAGGCGGGTCTATGTGATCCACGCACCGCGCCACCATAGTGCAGCCATCGTCCAGCCGCAGGGCGCAGAGTTGATGTTCCGGGGCCGACAAATACCAGCGGGAGTATTTGCTCCATCGGGCATCATATCCGCGCTGCCGGGAGCTACCCCGCCGCTCGTCCTGGGCGTGTATCTGCTCCTGCTGCCGCAGTTCGCCCGCCGTCCGGTGCTCATCGCAGTATCGTCCGGCGGTCAGTGCATTACATCCAGGGAACTGGCAAAAATGTAGGGCTCGGCTTGCCATAGCGCCGCTCATCTCCCTCAAAATGCTCAAGGGCCGCTCTTCGCAGCCCTTTTGATGGTATTATTATAGCACACAAAGAGTGTGGGAAAGTGTTGAGTTTTATTTATCTCGTTTCGCAATAGGTTTTGGTTTTATGATGCGCGGTGCGGTTCGCGCATAAAAAGTTTTTGCCTTATTATTTTAGTTTGTTTATCTTTTCGGTTGACTTTTTAATCTGACAGGTATATAATATAGCCATAACAAGAGAGGAGCACACAAAAATGACAATCATTAGCAGCCAGCACTACATCAACCCCGAAATAGTAGCTGAGAAAATAGAGCAGCTCACCGCCGCCGGTGCTAAAAGCGTCATCGTCCCCTGCTCCTATGTTGGCATAATCGACGGTGTAGAGTATGCTATACAAACTGACAAGCACCACACCCTCAGCGCGGCTCGGGAGTTGGATTTGCCCGTTGAGTACAAAATCACCGATGACCCCGAGGGGCTAACTGGTATTGATTTGCTGGAGGCCCGCCAATATGACGGCGATTATTACGACGTAGAACACAGTAATCCCTATTATGACGAGATCGTGACGGTTTGGTAAAAACAAAAAGGAGGATATGAAAATGGTACATTTTGACACGTATGACGAGGCGGTGGAAAATTGCCGTGGTGATGAGGTTGTGGTCGAGGTTGACGGCGGCTGGACCGTTATGTCCGTAACTGATTATCGCGTCTGGGTCATGCAGGATTAACGGAGGTGAGCACATGACAGACAACACGGTTAAGGCCCTGGGTCGGGCGTATGGTATAATGGCGGCGCAGCTCCCCGAAATCATCGGGGCGCGCTGCCGGGTGCAGACAGCTAATATGTGGCCTATCCGTGGGCTGGGTGAGGGCTTGCGGTATATGATTATTAACCGCAAGCTCACCCCGGAGGTCGATAGAGCCATACGGGACGCGCTGCAAGGCGCAGAGGATATAACCGAGGACGAGCACGCGCTGCCGCTCAACCAGCAAGGCATGTGGGAGCTTGCATATATGCAGGGCCGGTGCGCTCCCGTGCTCAGCGACGGCGAGTATTTGCGGGATCAGCTTAAGGCCCGTGACCTGACGCTGGAGCAGGCCGCCGAGGCCTGTGAGGTAAGCAAGGCCGCTGTGCACTCATGGTGCGCCGGAGTTAAGCCGATACCGCAAGCGCGGCGGGAGCTGCTGGCGGCAAGGCTCGGGATAATAATATAAGAGGGCTATATCAGCCCTCTTATACGGTATTCTCTTTACGCTGCTATTCTGCCTATCAGCCTGTCTACACCCTGTCTCTCAAGGGTCTTCGCCCAATCAATCGAGACGTGCATTTGCTGCGCTATCCGCTCCCAATATCCCCCTTTTGCCACTCCGTATTTAACGTACCGCAGTCTTATTGCCTCATATTCCAGCGGCGGCAAACACATCACTTCAAATTCTATCATTCCCACCCAATGATCGAGATTTTGTAATTCGTCTTCCAGCCGTTTTTTCTTCTTTCGCAGTCTTTTTAATTCCCGCGAAGCTTTTATCACCGTGGCCGGAGTGCTGTCCGGCAGCTCGGTACCGTGCGGCAGGCCCGTAATCTGCTGCGGGTGAAGATCGTATTGCGCTTCGATCTCCTCGTCAACGCTAATTAACAACCGCTCTTTTTCCGTCCTCGTGCGCTCTGCATTACCCCAATACATCAGCAGTCGCCGCACGGCTGCCCGCTCATCTCGCCTTTCCCGCGTTGCTTTTTTCGGATTCAATTTCCCGCCTCCTTTTTGGATTAAAAACCGTCGTTTTTGATGTAATTTTGCAAACCTTTTCGATGACCAATTTGCCGCCGCCGTTTATTTGTAGTTTTGTTGTTTTGGGGCGCCCCATCGCCGTTCATTTTCGAAGCTTCTCAAAAATCGAAAAATTTTTCTTCCGATG
>OGQR01000427.1_pt1 | contig 37514 bp, 33 predicted proteins | sample 1553271 | NCBI WGS metagenome assembly OGQR01 (sample SAMEA2579970, study PRJEB22360) | human gut metagenome | biome: human gut; feature: human-associated habitat; material: faeces | place: Denmark | collected 2008/2010 | reverse complement strand
GCTTTGTTGTCTGTGATCTGGAAAATGACAGATATGAATTCTACAATCTGAATGGCCAGATAATATATAAACCTCTGGGATTTTATCATGATTTCCAGAGGCAGGTTCTTGAAAAGTATAAGACACTGGAACCATTGGAAGCTATGGATATAATGATAACACCGGAAAATATCCGGAAGAATCTGAAATGTGAAAATGATATTTATAAGTTTGAGTACTGCAGCCTGGATGAAAAGACTTATAAAATAGCTTCTTATATTCCATTAAAATGGGAAAATGGAAAGCTCGTAAGAGTATTGCTGGCATCCATAGATGTGACACAGGAGAAAAAAGCAGAGATCGAATCTCGTCAGGCATTGAAAGAAGCTTACCGGTCGGCAGAAAATGCAAATCGTGCGAAGACAGAATTTCTTTCCAATATGTCCCATGATATCCGGACACCGATGAATGCCATTGTTGGTCTGACGGCAATCGCAGGAGCCAATATTGAGAGTCATGACAGAGTTATTGAGTGTCTTGGCAAGATTACAGAATCAAGTCGTCATCTATTGGGGCTGATCAATGGAGTATTGGATATGGCACGTATTGAAAGTGGAAAAATGACGCTGGCTCAGGAAGATTTCAATCTGTCGGAGCTTGTGGATAATCTTATTACGCTTACGAAACCGGTGCTTGATGAACATAAACATAATTTTGATATACACATCAATCATATTGAACATGAGGATGTCTGTGGTGACAGCCTGAGAATCCAGCAGGTATTTGTGAATCTGATGAGCAATGCGATCAAGTATACACCGGATGGTGGAAATATTACCTTTTCTATAGAGGAAAAGCCAAATGGATTTTCGGAACTTGGATGCTATGAATTTTCGATTGAGGATAATGGGATCGGTATGTCACCGGAATTCCAGAAGATCATGTTTGATCCTTTCAGCCGCGCAGATGACCACAGGACAACCAAGGTTCAGGGAACTGGTCTGGGAATGGCAATCAGCAGAAATATTGTGAACCTGATGAATGGCACTATTAAAGTGGATAGTACCTTACACAAGGGAACTAAAATTACAGTAACAATTTATCTAGAGCTTCAGGAAAAAGAAAAAGAACAGGACAGAGATCTGATGAATCTGCCGGTTCTGGTTGTGGATGATGATAAGACATGCTGTGAAAGTACAGTTGCCACACTGAAGGAAATCGGTATTATGGGTGAATGGGTTCTCTCTGGCAGGGAAGCCGTTGAGCGCTGTTATGCACGTCATGAGTTGAAAAATGATTATTTTGCTGTTATTTTAGACTGGAAGATGCCGGAAATGGATGGCATAGAAACTGCCAGACAGATCAGAAAACGGATAGGTAAAGAGATCACCATCATTGTACTGACATCTTATGAATTTAGCGAGATCGAAGAAGAAGCAAAGGCTGCAGGCATAGATGCTTTTATTGCAAAACCGCTGTTTCGTTCCCGTTTGACGGCTACACTGCGGCAGTTTACTTCAGAAAGAAAAGAAAAAACAGCAAGAAATTATTTGGATAAGCTGTCAAAATCAGATTACACGGGAAAAAGGATTCTGTTGGTCGAGGATAATGAGTTAAACAGAGAAATTGCTGTTGAAATTTTGCAGATGACAGGTGCAGAAGTGGAAACAGCAGAAAATGGGAAAATTGCAGTTGAGAAAGTGGAAGCTTCTCCGAAAAGTTCGTATGATCTTATTTTTATGGACATTCAAATGCCTGTCATGAATGGCTATGAGGCAACAGCAGCAATCAGGGGCCTTTCGGGTGAACAGGGAAAACTGCCTATTGTTGCCATGACCGCCAATGCTTTTGCAGAAGATGTACAGCTGGCCAAAAATACAGGCATGAATGGACATATCGCAAAACCGCTGGATATGAATAAACTTAATGATGTTCTGGAAAACTGGCTGTAATTTATTCTCATGGGATGGGAAAACTAAAAAACAGTTGACACAGCCTATTGCAAAAACGTATAATGTTGAACGTAGTGTATCATACAGGGAAAGCCCTGATAGTGGAAAGAGGAGTGTTTTATGGCATTAGTAAAGAAGCCTGTTACAGGCATGAAGGATATTCAGCCGGCAGAAATGCAGATCCGTGATTATGTGATTGGGCTGATTAAGGAAACGTATAAGGGATTTGGTTTCACACCGATTGAAACACCTTGTGTTGAAAATATTGCAAACTTAAGCAATAAGCAGGGTGGTGAGAATGAGAAGCTTATCTTTAAGATCTTAAAGCGTGGTGAGAAGTTAAACTTAGAAACAGCACAGACAGAAGCAGATTTGGTAGATAGTGGTCTTCGCTATGACCTGACTGTTCCGTTGTCAAGATATTATTCCAATAATGCAGCAAATCTGCCAAAGCCGTTTAAGGCATTGCAGATCGGACCGGTATGGAGAGCTGACCGTCCGCAGAAGGGTCGTTTCAGACAGTTCTATCAGTGTGATATTGATATTCTTGGAGATCCGACAAATCTTGCAGAGATCGAGCTGATTTTGGCAACAACTACACTTCTTGGAAAGGTTGGCTTTAAGGGATTTACCGTACATATCAATGACCGCCGTATTTTAAAGGGCATGGCAAAGTACAGCGGCTTTGATGAAGCACAGTATGATGAAGTCTTTATCATTTTGGATAAGATGGATAAGATCGGTCTTGATGGTGTAGCAAAAGAGCTTGCATCAAATGGTTTTGCAGAGGGATCAATCGAACGCTATATGGGTCTGTTCAAAGGCTTGAATGAAGCAGAGGATGGTGTTGCTTATCTTGCAGAGACACTTGGTGATTGCTTAGAGGGCGGCGCAGCAGAGAACTTAAAGCAGATTTGTGAGGCAGTTACGGCAACAACTCAGGCAAGCTTTAAGCTGCAGTTTGATCCAACATTAGTTCGTGGTATGTCTTACTATACTGGAACTATTTTCGAGATCGGAGTAGAGGGCTTCCCAGGTTCAATTGCCGGAGGCGGACGTTATGATAAGATGGTTGGCAAGTTCACAGGAATGGAAACTCCAGCATGTGGCTTCTCAATCGGATTTGAGCGTATTGTAACAATTCTTTTAGATGAGGGCTTTACTGTTCCAGGCAGCAAGGAAAAGATTGCATATTTGGTAGAAAAGGGTGTAGATAGCAAGGTGCTTGGCACTGTTCTTCAGGAAGCAATGGCAGGACGTGCAGCAGGACAGCAGATTCTTGTTGCATGGATGAATAAGAATAAGAAGTTCCAGAAGGAACAGCTGATAGCAGAAGGCTACAGCGAGTTCAAGGAGTTTTATAAGGAAGCATTAAAGTAATCACATGTAAAGGCGCTGCAGCGTTTGCTGCAGTGTCGTTTCTGTGTAAGCAAAAATGGAGGTAAGGCGATTGAGAAAACAAGTATTGCTGAAAAAAGGTATTGCAGGACTGCTTTCTATTGGAATGCTGTTAGGGTCTGTTATTCCGACAGCAGCACAGGAAACGTCCAGTCAAAGTGCATTTGAAACGAAGCTTCAAGAGCGGATGCAAGAAACGCAAATGCAGTCTGAAGAGCTGACGTCTGAAACAGAATCCGAAACGGTCAAGACTCAGTCGCAGGAAACTCAGACAGAAACATCTGCGCAGGAAAGTGAAGTGATTCCATCGGAAGAATCATCGTCAGCATCACAGGCAGAAACAAGTGAAGTTCAGACAGAGCAGCCAACACAAACGGAAATTCAAAGTGAGCCTCAGACGCAGGAGACAGTGCAGACCTCGTCAGAGGCTGACAGTGTAGAAGAAACACAGGAAAATGAAACAGAGTATTCTACAGAAGAATTTACAGAGGAAGAGTCTACAGAAGAAGAATTTACAGAAGAGGAATCTACAGAAGAGGAAACAACAGAAGAAGCAGAGTTAGAAGGAGTTGAAGAAAGCTTCTATGCTAATGCAAGCTTAAATACAGATTCAAAGGTGTATTCTGGATGGAAAAAAGATTCATCAGAGATAGTGACACTTCCAGCGGGTTCTTATGTTTATATAACATCTGTAGTTTGTGTGGAGGAAGAGCCGCGATGGGCGCATGTTATTTTTGATATTAATGAATACTGTTATGAAGGATATATTCCATTTGAAGTGCTTTCTGTGAGCTATGATGCCAATCTGATGGCAGCGGATGAGACACAGGCCTTTCCAGCAGATTATCAAAGTGCCTTGAATGCACTTCATCAGGCACATCCTAATTGGGTATTTAAGCCGGTTTATGTGGGTGATACTTTTGATTATGCAGTAGGACAGCAGATGGCGGTAGCATCGAGAGCGCTTGTAAGCACTTATTATAATGAATGCTTTCGATCTATGTTAGACAGAGATTACAATTGGCAAACTAATACTTGGAAACAATGGGAACCAGGTTGGGCCGGCGCGTCAGAAGAGACTGTGCGCTACTATATGGATCCTCGAAATTTCCTGAATGAAAATGATATTTTCATGTTTGAATCTCTTACATATGAAAAATATCAGGAAGAGGATGTAGTGGAAGCGGCGCTTGCCAATACATTTATGGCAAATGCTAATGTCCCTGGGGAAGAGTATACATATGCATGGCTGTTTTGCTGGATTGGTGAAAAATACGATATTAATCCAGTAGCACTTGCCAGTCGAGTCAGACAAGAGCAGGGAGCTGGAACATCAGATTTAATTTCAGGAAAGTATTCTGGATATGAAGGATTATATAACTATTTTAATATTCAGGCGACAGGTTCTACAAAGGATGAAATTATAAAAAATGGATTAAAAGAAGCACAGACGGGTTCGACAATGATGCTTCCAGATGGTACAGTATCAAGTGGATCTTGGGATACCCCAACAAAGGCATTGATTGGAGGATCACTGAAATTTGCCAATCTGTATATTTTGAAAAATCAGAATACATTGTATGCTCAGAAATTTGATTATGATGGCAAGTATAATGGTAAGTATTGGCATCAATACATGACCAATATCATGGCACCGTATTCAGAGGGAAATCAAGTAAGAAGATCCTATACCAATAGTGGTCAATTAGGAAATAGTTTTGTCTTTTTAATTCCAGTTTATGATGAGCGTCCATCATCTTCGCCAAAGCCTCAGGAGCGAAAAAATCAGAATAGCTGCTTAAAGTCATTGACAGTAAATGACCAGGAAGTAATAACTGCATTTGATAAGACACAAAAAGATTTTTATTATAGTGTAGGGGAAAAGACAGTTTATGCGAATGTCAGAGTAAAAACTGCATCTTCATCAGCTACACTGAAAATTTCCAATATTGGAAGCATGTCTCACAAGGTTGAGGTTAGCACAATAACCGTTACAGCTGAGGATGGCACACAGACACAGTACCGTTTGTTTGTTGGTCGTGGTGTAACGATAGAACAGGGATTTTTTGATGGCTTTGATGTAAATTCTTATCGAAAGCGTTATCCAAAGCTTGAAAAAGCATATGGAAATGATATTGACGCGTATTATGAGCATTATTTCTTAACTGGAAAAAAAGCCGGATGGGATGGAACAAAGGGTGATTTCTCAGAGGATAATGATGACATTGATAAGACGTCAACAATTTATAAAGGTGTTGACTACGCTCCAGTATTTGATGCTAAATATTATTTGAATCGTTACTCAGATTTGAAGTCAGCATTTGGAAATGATTATGCGGCAGCATTGAAGCATTTTGTGGATTATGGAATAGATGAGGGCAGACGTGCCAGTGAGTCATTTGATGTTACGCTCTATAAAGCGAATTATCCAGATCTGCAGGAATTATTTGGTGATGATAATACAAAGTATGTAGATCATTATCTGGATTATGGAATCAATGAAGGCAGGTGTGCCAACAGACGAATCCTAAATGGAATTTCAGCGGCTTCTGATGGAAAGAAATATTACTATAAAAATGATCAGGTTGATATTAGTTACACAGGTTTTGCAGCATATCAGGGAAAGAAGTATTATGTATTAGGCGGAACAGTGTCGAACTATACAGGTCTTACTTTATATGAAGGTACTTGGTATGATTTAAATGCAGGAGCAGTTAATACTCAGTATACTGGTCTTGTAAAATACAATGGAAATTGGTACTATGTGGAAAAAGGAATATTAAATTGGAATTATACTGGTCTAACAAAGTATTACAGCACTTGGTACTATGTATTTAAAGGCATGCTGAACTGGGGATATACAGGACTGACAAATCATAATGGAACCTGGTATTATGTAAAGGGAGGCAGACTTGATCAAACTTACACTGGATTGGTAAAATATAATGGTTCATGGTATTATGTAGAAAAAGGAGTATTAAATTGGGGATATACTGGTTTAACGAAGTATTATGGCACTTGGTACTATGTGCATAAAGGCATGTTAAATTGGGGATATACTGGATTGACCAAATATTATGAAACATGGTATTATGTTCAATGGGGAAAATTGAACTGGAACTACACTGGATTAGTGAAACATAATGGTTCATGGTATTATGTACAAAAAGGTATTTTGAACTGGAATTACAATGGCCTTGTTGAATATTATGGTACACTGTATCGTATCCAGAACGGATACCTTAATTGGGGATATTCCGGACGGATTTGGTATAATGGCAAATGGTATAAAATTGTGAAGGGGGTTGCACAAAAAGACTGAATCTGTTACAATAGTTTGCTGTGAACAAAATGAAAAATAGTAAATAAGAACATTTGAAGAAGAAAGGCATGGAACACAATGTCATTATATGAAAATGAAATCAGTAAACGAAGAACGTTTGCCATTATTTCTCACCCGGATGCGGGTAAAACTACATTAACAGAGAAGTTCCTTTTGTATGGAGGAGCAATCAATCAGGCAGGTTCCGTAAAGGGAAGAAAAACAGCAAAGCACGCTGTTTCTGACTGGATGGAGATTGAAAAGCAAAGAGGTATTTCCGTAACCTCTTCCGTTTTACAGTTCCACTATGAAGGCTATTGCATCAACATTTTGGATACACCAGGTCATCAGGATTTCTCAGAGGATACGTATCGTACTCTGATGGCAGCAGATTCTGCCGTTATGGTAATCGATGCTTCTAAGGGTGTTGAGGCGCAGACAATTAAGCTGTTTAAGGTTTGTGTTATGCGCCATATCCCAATTTTTACTTTTATCAACAAGTTAGACCGTGAGGCAAATGACCCATTTGATCTGATGGATGAGATCGAGCGCGTACTTGGTATTAAGACCTGCCCAATCAATTGGCCAATCGGATGCGGTAAGAATTTCAAGGGTGTTTATGATCGTAACACAAATAAGATTACTACATTCGTTGCAGCAGATGCAGGTATGCATGAGATTGAGAGTCATGAGCTTGATGTTGAAGGTGCTGAGGATCAGGTTGGTATTATTGGTTATCAGAAGCTGCTTGAGGATATTGAGCTGCTTGATGGTGCATGTGAGGAATTTGATCAGGATAAGGTAAGTAATGGTGAGATTTCTCCTGTATTCTTTGGTTCTGCACTGACAAACTTTGGTGTTGAGACATTCCTTGAGCATTTCTTAAAAATGACAACATCACCGCTTCCAAGACATAGCTCAATCGGTGAAATCAGCCCATTTGATGATAATTTCTCTGCCTTTGTATTTAAGATTCAGGCAAACATGAATAAGGCACACAGAGACCGTATCGCATTTATGAGAATTTGTTCTGGAAAGTTTGAAGCCGGCATGGAGGTGAACCATGTGCAGGGCGGCAGAAAGATTCGTCTGACACAGCCGCAGCAGATGATGGCATCAGAGCGCACAATCGTAGAAGAGGCATATGCCGGAGATATCATTGGTGTATTTGATCCAGGTATTTTCTCAATTGGAGATACAATATGTTCTCCTAAGATGGGTAATATGGCATTTGACGGAATTCCAACATTCGCACCAGAGCATTTTGCCAGAGTGCGTCAGATGGATACAATGAAGCGTAAGCAGTTCATTAAGGGAATCAGTCAGATTGCTCTTGAAGGTGCTATTCAGATTTTCCAGGAATTTAACACTGGAATGGAAGAGATCATTGTAGGCGTTGTCGGCGTGCTGCAGTTTGACGTTTTGAAATTCCGTCTGGAAAATGAGTACAATGTAGAGATTCGCCTTGATCCGCTGCCATACGAGTATATCCGCTGGATTGAGGATTGGGAGAATGTGGATGTAGCAAGAATCAATGGAACATCCGATATGAAGAAAATTAAGGATCTGAAGGATCGTCCGCTGTTATTGTTTGCAAATAGCTGGAGTCCGCAGATGGTACTGGAAAGAAATCCAGGCTTAAAGCTGTCTGAGTTTGGAACAGAGCACTAAACAATATATATTAACATAGTGTCTAATATATTTGCCAGAAGGCAGAATATATTTAATACGCATATACTATACCGAGAAAGTGAAATGCTTTTGAGGGTAGCATATGCGTATTTGTGATTTAAGGCAAAAAGAAGTGATCAATATAAAAGACTGCAAAAGACTTGGCTATGTGTGTGACATTGAATTTGATCGAAAAACAGGCTGCATAACACATTTGATTGTTCCGGGCACAGGAAAAATATGTGGGTTATTCGGACGAGATACGGAATATCGCATTCCATTTTGCAGAGTATGTCAGATTGGACCAGATATCATATTAGTTGATATTGATGAGGGAGAAAAACCAATCAGAGATAAAGAAAAATAGAATTGAAAACAATTCAGAAAAAACTTGACCTTACATACCTTTTTATTTTATAATAATAGCATTAAAGAGATGCTGGCAGACAGCAGGAATGGAGGCAGCAATGAAGTGTCCGTTTTGCGGAGAAGATACAACAAAAGTAATTGATTCAAGGCCTTCTGACGATAATACTGCGATCCGCAGGCGCAGGATGTGTGAGGTGTGCAACCGGCGCTTTACAACATATGAAAAGATTGAAGTATTTCCGCTGATGGTAGTAAAAAAGGATCAGACAAGAGAGGCTTATTCGAGGGAAAAATTAAAAACTGGAATTGTTATGGCATGCCATAAACGTCCGATCCCGACTGATGCGGTAAATCGTCTGGTAGATGATATTGAGACAACTATTTTTAATAATTATGAAAAAGAAGTCAGCAGCAAGGTGATTGGTGAGCTGGTGATGGAAAAATTAAAAACACTTGATGAGGTTGCCTATGTACGCTTTGCGAGTGTATACCGCTCTTTTACAGATTTGAATAATTTTGCACAAGAGCTTGAAAATATGATTCAGAGAGAGAAAAAACAGTGAGTAAATTGTATCCATGGGCAGAGGCAGCGTCTGCCTACCAGATTGATTATCAAAAGGAATATGATAACGGCGTGCGCGGCGTACTATTCGATGTGGATAATACGCTTGTAAGGCATGGAGAGCCAGCTACAAAACAGGCAAAGGAATTGTTTGAACATCTTCGCAGCATTGGGTTAAAAACCTGCATTATTTCAAATAATAAGGAGCCGCGTGTCAGTCCGTTTGCGAAGGAAGTTGGAAGTGACTATATTTATAAAGCAGGGAAGCCATCAGTACGCGGTTATGAGGACGCTATGAAGCGTATTCATACAACACCAGATACAACGATTTTTATCGGAGATCAGATCTTTACAGATATTTATGGCGCAAACAGAGCTGGAATTAGGACATATCTTGTTCAGCCAATTCATCCAAAGGAAGAAATACAGATAGTGCTAAAGCGTTATATAGAGCGTATAGTATTGTTTTTTTACCACAGGAGGAATAAGCGATGAGTTCAATTGTTTTGATTGGCTTTATGGGAGCAGGAAAGACAACAGTAGGAAAAGAGCTTGTAAAAAAAGGATTCGAGCTGATTGATACTGACGCCTATATAGAAGCTTGTGAGAAAATGAGCATTTCTGATATTTTTGTTCAAAAAGGAGAAGATTATTTTCGTCAGGCAGAGACAAAAGCACTCAAGACGCTGCTTGTACAAGATAAGCAATTTGTGATTTCATGCGGAGGTGGAATGCCGCTTCGTGAGGAAAACAGAAAGCTTTTAAAAAAACTCGGCATGGTAGTCTATTTAAGGATTCAGCCAGAGACTGTTTTGGCTCGTTTAAAGGGTGACACAACGCGCCCGCTTCTTAAAGGAGATGATAGTGGAGAGCGTGTGCGTACACTGATGAAACAGCGAGAATCACATTATTTAAGCGGTGCAGATTTTGTGCTAGATGTAGATCAGAAAACACCTAAGGAACTGGCAGAGGAAATTTTTAAAGAGTTTTAAAAATACTACTTGAAAAGTTATATTTTTTATTGTATGATAATATAGTATGTAGCGCCATTTTATGGGCGTTTGCGTTTGTTTAGAACGATAGGCATCTGTGCAAGAGTACAGAAAGATGCCGTTAATTCTCATTTACAGGAGGAAAAAAAATGATTTCAGCTGGTGATTTCAGAAATGGTAAGACTTTGGAAATTGAAGGCACTGTCTATCAGATCCTTGAGTTTCAGCATGTAAAACCAGGTAAGGGTGCGGCATTTGTTCGTACAAAGTTAAAGGATATCAAGAATGGTGGAGTAATCGAGAGATCTTTCCGTCCAACCGAGAAGTTCCCGGAGGCAAGAATTGACCGTAAGGATATGCAGTATCTGTATCAGGATGGAGATCTGTACTACTTCATGGACAATGATACCTATGAGCAGATTGCACTTGGAAGCGAGCTGATCGGTGACGCATTAAAGTTCGTTAAGGAGAACGAGATGTGTAAGGTATGTTCCCACAATGGAAACGTATTCTCCATCGAGCCGCCGCTGTTTGTAGAGCTTCAGGTTACTGATACTGAGCCAGGCTTCAAGGGAAATACTGCTACTGGTGCTACTAAGCCGGCAATCGTTGAGACTGGTGCACAGGTAAATGTTCCGTTGTTCGTAGAGAACGGTGAGGTAATCAAGATCGATACCAGAACAGGTGAGTATTTATCCAGAGTATAATCTGATCAGAAATTCAAAACAAAATATTTAACGTTTTGTTTCAGAGTCAGCTGTTTGATCTAACAGCTGACTCATATACACCTGTAGCTCAGTGGATAGAGCAGTAGAATCCGGATCTACGTGCGGGGGTTCGATTCCCTTCAGGTGTGTTCTCTCATCCAGCTTTTCTGGAGTTTAGAACGGAGGAGCAATATGGATTATCAACAATTTTTATTTACCATTACTGCGGGTCTTCAGTCCGCCTGCCAGGCAGAGGAAAAGATTACCGTGCAGACAATTGAACAAAAACATACAGCAAAGATAAAAACGGTGTCATTATACCACAGAGGAAAAAGAACAACTCCTTGGATATATATGGCGCCGTTTTACCGTTTATATCAGCATGGCTATTCTATGGAAAGTATTCAAAAGGAATTAAAAAACGTGCTTGATATGGTAACAGAAAATAATAAAGTGGAGGGAGAGATATTTACAAACTTTGAATGTGCTGCTGCCTTTTTATCAGTGCGGCTCATTTCATATCAGAAAAATAAGGAATTTTTATCACTTGTCCCACATAGACGTATTCTTGATCTTGCCATTATCTATCAGCTGGTATTTGAGGGAACAGACACAACGATGGGTGCTGCCGTTGTGTATCAGGATCATTGCAGAATCTGGGAGGTGACAGAGGACATTTTATTCCAGACAGCCATCGCATCTATGATTCGCCGTTTTCCACCGTCTTTAAACAGCGTAGAGGCATTAATTGGGCTGCCTGAGCTGCCAGTACAGTCTGATTTTCCTCATTTATTTGCGCTGACAAACAGTAAAGCATTTTTTGGAGCATCAGTCATCATGTATCCGGGTATCCTTAGGACGGCAGCAAAAAAGCTTGGCGGTGCATATTATATTTTGCCGTCAAGTATGCACGAGGTACTGCTTCTTGCAAAAGATAAAGACACAGATCCGTCACAGTTAAAGGAAATTGTGGAGGAGGTAAATCTGACAGATGCTGTAAGTACAGATTTTTTGTCAAATCATGTGTATGAGTATGATTCAGACGAGGATACTGTCACCATTGTAGTGTAACTACGTCATACTGTGGTAATTTTGCACAAAATAAAGTACCGCGTGTGGCAAAAGAGATAAAAAGCTTGCATATTTTACAGATTCGTATTAAAGTATATAAGAGCTTGGTCAGTTTATGTCATTTTGGTGGTGACAAGAAATGACAGTAAAAAACTGCTGCAAAAGGTATCAGGAAAGGATATGTCTATGATAATAAATGGAAAGACAGGCCTTACCGGTCTGCTTGGAAGTCCGGTGGGACACAGCAAATCACCGATGATGCACAACACATCATTTCAGGAGTTAGGAATTAATTATGTCTATCTTTGTTTTGATGTTGGCATTGAAGGTCTTAGCGGTGCCGTAGACGGTCTTGTAAGTTTGGGAGCAAAAGGTTGGAACTGTACTATGCCAAATAAGTCTAAGATGGCACAGCTTTGTGATGTGCTTTCGCCAGCAGCGTCGATTACAGGCTCTGTGAATACGGTTGTGAATGAAAATGGAAAGCTTATGGGATACAATACGGATGGAACAGGCTATATGAGAGCCGTAAAAGAAGCAGGATTTTCGATCAAGGGTGAGAAAATGACTCTTCTTGGAGCAGGAGGCGCAGCAACATCTATTCTTGTTCAGGCAGCACTTGACGGTGTGCGGGAGATTTCTGTATTTTGTCGCCCGGGAAAATCGACAGAGCATGCAAGGCAGGTGATTAATCAGCTGACAAAGCAGACAGCATGTAAGATTAATTTATTTGATTATTCAGATGAGTCTGTGATTAAAAAAGAGCTTTTGACAAGTCGTATTTTGACAAATGGCACAAATGTAGGCATGGCACCAGATACAGATAGAAGTCTGATTACATCAGCAGATTTCTTCCATCCAGATTTAATAGTATCAGATGTAATCTATAATCCAAGAGAGACAAAGCTGATGGAAATTGCTAAGAGTCAGGGCTGTAGCTGTTTTAATGGGTTATATATGTTGCTGTATCAGGGTGCAGAGGCATTTACATTGTGGACAGGAAAGCAGATGCCAGTTGAACTGGTGAAAGAACGATATTTTGATGAGCCTGAGGCGCGTCCGCGTACAGCGCAGTAACGCAAGATGGCAGAATAGGAAGGAATTATGGCAAAAAATAATTTTAAGAGAAAGAAAAAACCAGGTGTGGTCAGAAGGATTCTTCCATACTTTGTCATTATTCTGGTAGCAGCTGCGCTGATTGTGGCAGTTATTTTGATTACGAGCAGAAAAGGCAACAAAGATCGTCAGGAAATCCAGACGGTTGTTGATGTTACAGAAAATCAAAACAATAATAACAATCAGATTCAATCCTTAGAAAAGGACGGCGTGCCGGAAGTAAAAGAACTGGTACAGAAGTATTTTGATGCAGTAAAAAAGGCAGATGTCAAGGATCTTAAGCAGATTGTTGTGCAGGATACAGAATTTAGTGAGGAAGCACTTAAAAAGCAGTGTGAATATGTTGAGTCCTATGAGAACATTATCTGCTATACAGTTCCAGGTATTGCTGATAATACTTATATAGCATATGTATATTATGAGATAAAGTTTATTGGAATTGACACGAAGGCACCATCTATGATTCGACTTTATATTTGTCAGAATAAGGATGGAAGCCTGTATATTGATAAGAGTGCGAAGGATGGCGAGATCGCAGCTTATTTGCAGGAGGTTGCCGGATGGGAGTCCGTGCGTGAACTGGTTGCAAATGTAAATACAAGATACCAGGAAGCATGCGTAAAGGATGAGGCACTAAAGAACTTAAAGGATATGCTGGATGGAAAGACATCTGTTCCATCATCTGAAAAATCATCTGAAGAAAATACGTCAGAATCTGTCAGTGAGACTGTTTATGATGCAGAATCACAGGCAGATGAGGCATAAGACAAGGAATGAGAGGAAACATGGAGAATATACAAAACGTAAAGAAAGTTTGGCAGGCAATTGATGATATAAAAAAGGTAATCAAGGGTAAGGATGAGAGTCTGAATAAGCTTATGTGTACGATGCTTGCAGGTGGTCATATACTGATGGAGGATATTCCTGGTGTAGGAAAGACAACGCTGGCGCTAGCATTCTCAAAAGCATTGTCCTTAAAACAAAAGCGTATGCAGTTTACACCAGACGTGCTTCCGTCTGATGTGTGTGGTTATCATATGTATCAGAAGGATACTGGAAAGTTTGTGTATTATCCAGGAGCTGTTATGTGTAATCTGTTTCTTGCAGATGAGATTAACCGTACATCACCAAAGACACAGTCTGCACTGCTTGAGGTTATGGAAGAAGGCACTGTCACAATCGATGCAGTAAAAAGAGAAGTGCCGCAACCATTTATGGTAATTGCAACAGAGAACCCTACAGGATCTTCTGGTACACAGCTGTTGCCGGAGTCTCAGCTTGACCGTTTCATGGTTCGTATGTCTTTGGGCTATCCAAGTCAGGCAGATGAAATTTCTATGATGAAGAGCAAAAAGGAATATTCTGTAGATGATATTCCAGCATCTCTCACCGTTGAAGATATTCTTGAGATGAAGAAAGAGGTCGAGAAGGTATTTATTCATGATCTGATCTATCAGTATACGACAGATCTTGTCAATGCGACCAGAAAGCATCAGTATTTGACACTTGGCGTCAGCCCAAGAGGAACGCTGGCGCTGATTAATATGGCAAGTGCACATGCGTACCTTCAGGAGCGCGATTATGTAGTTCCAGCAGATGTGGCTGCTGTATTTACTGATGTATGTGCGCATCGTCTGATTTTAAATACAAAGGCAAAGGTGGGCGGATTAACAGCAGAAGGCATTCTTGAGCAGATCTTAAAGCTGATCCCTCAGCCAAAGGCAAAATAAAAAGACAGGCCTTGTAGGAGCATGTTCTATAAGGCCTTTGTTTGCTTTTTCCTGAAAGGAGAGTTTTTATGTGGGGAAGAAAAATAGTCTATATTCTTCTGGTTATAATCACATCATATATTGCACTGATGTATGAAAGTCCTGTTCCTGGAGTATTTCTGGCGTTTGAGCTGCTGCTTCCAATAGCATTATTTGCACTTACCTGGTATCACAAAAAAAACGTTAAGGTAACAATTGGAAATGGACAGCAGGTGGCAGATTGTGAAGAAAAAATAGAAATTCCTATTCGTTTTCATAATAATGGCTGGTTTCCGATAACAGATGCGTCTGTAAGAGTAAATGTCAGCAATACATTAGATGGAGAAAAGGAATCCTATGATATCAATCTGCGTGCACCGGCAAAAACATCAGTAACTGTTCCATTTACATTTTGTTCCACATATTGTGGTGTGATAAAAATTTCATTTGAGCGAATTGTAGTCTTCGATTATCTGAGATTATTTCAGAGAAAAAAAACAATTTCTGCTCAGGCAGAGTGTGTTGTAATGCCTCATCTTCTTGATCTTCAAGTCGCTGTGACAGATGCCTGCCGTAATTTTGACAGTGACAGCGAGGAGTACGATAAGCATAATGCAGGAGATGATCCTGCTGAAATTTATCAGATCCGCGAATTTCGTCAGGGCGACAAAATGTCAAGAGTTCATTGGAAGATGACAGCCCGCCTTGATCAGATGATGATTAAGGAACTGTCAAGGCCAATTAGTGATTCAGTTGGAATTTTTCTGGATCTTCGTTATCAGACAATAGAGGAGATTCAGTCGGTATATGATCTTTGTTATTCGCTTTCAGCGGCACTTTGTTTTAACGAGTGTCATCATCGCATGATCTGGTATTCACAGGATGGTGGAGGTGCATTTGAAGAACATTTGATTAAAGGAATGGATGACATTACAGCTGTTATGAGTAAGCTTCTTGTCAGTGCAAAAAGAACTGACAAGCTGTACTGGGAGGAGTATAAAAGCAGCCGCAGTACACAGCTGTACCGTATGATTGCAATAAGCTGTATGGATACGAATAAAGATGAACAATTAGGTGACTTTTTGTCATCAGATGGTACAAGAAAATCAATTCTTACAATTAACGAGATTCATGAATTGATTGAGATATGATAAAATTAACTGTCATAATTAAATTGTATATTTAATTTGCAACGAAGGAGGAACTTCATGGAAAACGAAGAGAAGGGCATTCTGGTCGAGCAGGTTGTTCAGGCTGACCGAATCCGGACTCACGGCAAGTTTCATGAGCGATTGTTTTTGCTGCTGCGCATTATCTATTTTTTAATAGGAATGCTTGGTGTGGTGCTTGGACTTGCGCTTACCTATGAGATTGAGCTAAATTATGTGCTGCTTGTGGTGGGAACGATTGTGATCGGCCTTCTTATAACAGCAGCCTGGGAACTCCCAATCAGCCGCATGATTACATGGCCGGTCTTATTTGGCATTTATCTGTTAGCAGGAATTGTATTTCACAACAGTATTTTTAGTGGATTGTTGGGATTCTATAACAGTTATGCAGGATATATAAATGAGTATTATGGTACAAAAGTTTCACTTGCAGCTATTGAGCCAGTTTCAGCAGCCTCTTATTTGATTACGCTGTTGTTTGCAGCATTTTTAATTGGAGCAATTTTATCGCTTGGAACGATTCGTTCATTAGATGGAAGGGTGACAGCATTATTATTTGGCGTAATCTTTATTCTTGCGCTTGCAGTTGGAGAGCTTCCGGCAATGCCATCATTTTTAATGATGCTGTTTGTGCTGATAGGTACGTTTTCTCTGCAGTACAGCCGTTATCGTGAGAGCCTTAGTGTGAGAACAGTTACAGTAAAGATGAGCAATAGCGCATTTGGAATGCTTAGGTGGCAGACATCTGTTGTAATTGCCGCTTTGTTCTTGCTGCTTCTTCCAGTGAGCCGTTTTATGTTAGGACCTGCATTTACAGATGGATATGAAGCACAAAGCCAGATACGTGAAGATATTCGAAACGGAGATCTGTTAAAGAGTCTGGAGACCTTCTGGAAGAAGGTGACTAGAGGTGAGTGGGATTGGCTTCCTGTTGATATTATTCGAAGCAGCGGCGTCCACGGCGGTAAGCTTAGTAATGTAAAAGAGGTGCGCGATTATAATGAGACGCATTTATATTTAGATATTTCGAGTGATTTAAAGGCACCGCTTTATATTCGAGGCTACGTAGGAAGCAATTATACGGGCAGCGGCTGGCGCGAGCTTAGTGATAAGCAAAACGAAGAGGGACTTGCAACGGGTATGGATCTGATAAGCTTAAGCAGTCAGTATTATCAGGTTTTGGAAAATCTCTATAATAGTGGTGATGAATCTGTTGCCAGACGAGATCTTGTTATTTCAGACGTAGATGCAAACAGTGCCTTCTCGTACATTCCGTATGGTACAAGTCTTGTTGATTTTACAGCGGGGGAGCCATTTGATGCGTATCCAAAGCAGGAAACAGATAGAGAGATCTTTTCTATGTACTATATGAATACGCAGCGTCTTTCAAATATTCAAAAGCTTGAGACGGCAGGTTCATACGAAACACAAGATGCGTCTTACCGCGCCTTTGCAGATTCAGTCTATCTGTCACTGCCAACAAAGGGACTTGATTCCTTCTATGAAGAATATTCAGGAAAGAAATTTACATCAATTGCAGATTGTGTGTCATTTGTGCGATCAACGCTTGAAGCGCATGCCTCTTATACAAAGACACCAGGCTCAACTCCGCGTGGAAATGATTATGTAGAATATTTCCTGTATGAAAATAAGCAGGGTGTATGTACGCATTTTGCATCAGCAGCAGTACTTTTATTCAGGCTTTATGGAATCCCGGCGCGCTATGTAGAAGGATATCTGGTGCGCGATTTGGAATCAGGAAATGGTGCACAGGCCATTATGGATGAGGCAGCGCATGCCTGGGCTGAGATTTATGTAAAGGGTGTTGGCTGGATTCCAATCGAGGTAACACCAGGCTTTATAGATGAGGCAGATTTAGCTGATTCAAACGACGGACAGGATTCTACTATTAGTTCCGATCAGCTTGAAAATGCAACAAATCCGGCAGAACCAGAGACGCAGGTAGAGGAGCCTCAGGCAACAGTAGAGGGAATCTTTGAAACTACGCCAGAGACAACAGCAGAAAATGAGCAGCCATCAGAACCGGCTAAGCCATCAGAGCAAAATCAGCCAACAGCGCCGAATCAGCAGCAAAGTCAGAGCGATCCTAATAATCAGAATAATACAGATAATTCTAAGGATAATCATTTTTTCAAGCTTCTAATGCGTGTGATTTTGATTGTGCTTTGCTGTATTTTATTTATTGCGCTTATCATCTTTGGAATGATCTATCAGAGAAAGATGCGTTTAAAGCGTCAGGAACAGCATTTAAAGGGTGAGCCAAAAGAGGCATTATTATATGCTCTTTCCAGAATGGATGCGCTGTGTGAAGCAGAAAATCTTGAGAAAATCAGTACAGCAGCTGATGTAGCAGCGCTTCAGGAATCATTCCCGACAATAACACAGGAAAAACTGATGTGGCTTCAGGATCTTTTGCAGGAACTCACCTTTAGCAATCACGCTTACGGAACAGAGCTGCGCGATGAGACAGCACAGCTGTATCGTGATATGGCATCAGATGCGACAGCGCGTCAGAGCCGCCTTAAACGTATGTGGTATCGCTATGGAAGATGCTTCTGCTAAGACTAACTAAAGAATGATCCAGCGCATCCTCCGAGGCAGCAAAGGCCAAGAACAAGAAAGGCGGGGTACGACAAAGTATCCTTTGCGACAACAACACAGACGAGTGCGAGTAGAATGAAATACCCGATTCCAAAGCAAAGTCCCCAGAGAATGCGCCTTTTAGGAAAGATGTGTCCAAAGCAAAAACCGCCGAACAGGCAGGAGAGAAGGTAGGACAGATAAAGTCCAGTCTTTACCTGACCGTCCGACAGTGAGAGCTTCCACATAAGAAGTGCCATTAGGCAAAGAATGATTATACTAATCAGAAATGAAAGAAGAAGTGTGCGAATTACAGGAATAAGTTTTGAGCGCATGAAAAAGCCTCTTTGAACATGTTTACTAACATGTATTCAAAGAGGCCTTTCTTTATGTCTAAGACTATTTAAAAAACAAATAAGATTGTGGTATTATGCATCAAGTACAGCAACAACATGAACCTGTTTCTTAGAAGCATCATACGGAATCTGGTTTCCATCAACTGTGACACCGTCAACAATAAGCTTTGAGATACCCTTCTGGCTCTTGTTTGGATTTTGAACCTCAATGGTGTATGTAACATCACGGAACTTTCTGGTAATGGTAAAGCCGGACAACTCAGATGGAATACATGGATCAACGACAAGTCCGTCATAATCTGGCTGTATGCCAAGGATTGCCTGAGAAACATTCAAGAACGTCCAGGCAGCAGTTCCAGTCAGCCAGCTGTTCTTTGCCTCACCAAAGTTTTTCGCATCCTTACCAGCGATCATCTGAGAATATACATAAGGTTCGGTGCGATGGATCTCACTGATATTTTCAATATACGCCGGGCAGATCTTGCGGTATACATCAAACGCGCGGTTTCCATGACCAACGCATGTCTCAGCGATAGAGATCCAAGGATTGTTGTGGCAGAAGATACCAGCATTTTCCTTATATCCCGGCGGATAAGAGGAAACCTCACCAAGTTCAAGATGATAATCCTTGTAAGCTGGCTGCAGTAAGACAATGCCATATTTTGTATCAAGAATCTTTTCTACGCTGGCAAGTGCCTTATTTGCATGGCCTTCTTTAATGCCAACGCCAGCAAGTACACAAAAGCCCTGTGGTTCAATAAAGATCTTGCCATCCTCACACTCATGAGAACCAACCTTATTCTCGTAAGCATCATAAGCACGGACAAACCATTCGCCGTCCCAGCCAGCGGTAAGAATTGTCTGATACATATCGTCTACCTGTGCCAGTGCATCGTCAGCTTCCTTGTCTAATCCCTGTCTTTGACAAAGCATAGCGTATTCTTTTCCATACTTGACAAACATGGCTGCAATAAATACAGATTCTGCAACTGGTCCCTCAGAAGGTCCGCTTGTCTGGAAGGATTCGCCAGGTTCAGATGAGAAGCAGTTTAAGTTCAGACAGTCATTCCAGTCAGCACGTCCAATTAACGGAAGCTTATGTGGTCCGCGGTGTGTAACTGTAAAATTGAAGGAACGGCGCAGATGCTCCATTAAAGGAACTGCAGTCTCTTCCTTGTTATCAAAAGGAACAGACTCCTCAAGAATAGAATAGTCGCCTGTTTCCTTGATGTAAGCCGCTACAGCAGCAATCAGCCATAACGGGTCATCATTAAATCCGCTTCCAATATCAGAGTTGCCGCGCTTTGTCAGCGGCTGATACTGATGGTAAGCACTTCCGTCTTCCATCTGAGTGGAAGCAATGTCAATGATACGCTGTCTTGCCTTTTCAGGGATCAGATGGACGAAGCCAAACAAATCCTGGCAGGAATCACGAAATCCCATGCCACGGCCGATTCCTGATTCAAAGTAAGAAGCAGAGCGGGACATATTGAATGTAACCATACACTGGTACTGATTCCATACATTAACCATGCGGTTCATCTCTGTATAGTTAGACTCAACATGGAACTTGCCTAACAGCTGGCTCCAGTATTCCTTTAAGTGATCAAGAGCTGCATCCGCCTGTGCTTCTGTTGCAAATGCTTCCATAAGAGCTTTAGCAGGAGCCTTGTTTACAACGCCCTGTAATTCCCATTTCTGATCAGCAGGATTCTCACAATAGCCTAATACGTAAATATAAGTTTTTGTTTCGCCAGGCTGTAATGAAAGGGTAATCTGGTGACTTCCAATCGGAGCCCATCCGCTTGCCATAGAGTTTTTAGATTTTCCATCTTCGACAACCTGAGGATTATGATAACCACGGTAAGCGCCAAGGAAGCTGTCACGGTCAGTATCAAAGCCGTTTATAGGTGTGTTTACACCAAAGATGGCATAATGTCTGCGGCGTTCACGATACTCGGTCTTGTGAATGATGACAGAACCCATGACCTCAACCTCACCAGTGCTGAAGTTTCTTTGGAAATTTGTCATATCATCCATGGCATTCCACAGGCAAAATTCAACATAAGAAAATACAGAAAAATTCTTGACAGTGTCGGACTCATTGGTTAAAGTTAACTTGTTGACTTCACAGGTATAGCCCATCGGAACGAAAGAAGTAACTTGTGCCTTCAGGCCGTTTTTAACACCTGTAAAAATGCTGTAGCCCATGCCGTGACGGCACTCATAGCTGTCAAGCTCAGTCTGTACAGGCTGCCAGCCTGGATTCCAAACGGTATCGCCGTCCTTTATGTAGAAATAATGACCGCCATCATCAAAAGGAACATTATTGTAACGATAACGTGTAAGTCTCAGCAACTTTGCATCCTTATAGAAGCAATAGCCGCCACTTGTGTTGGACTTAATAGAGAAGAAATCCTCACAGCCAAGGTAATTAATCCATGGCAGAGGGGTTTTTGGGGTGGTAATGACATACTCTCTAGAGCTGTCATCGAAATATCCGTATTTCATAGCAACCTCCTTTTCTTCGGGTTATTCAAAATTTCGAGCGGTAAAACCCTGTTACAATCAGTATAGTAGAAAAAAAATAAAAAATCAAGAGGAAACGAAAACGTTTTCGTAAAAATTTTCAAAAAGGCTGCAGTTCATAGCTTAAATATTGGGCAGCAGCGAAAATTTTGGAAGGAGCAAGCATGATAAAACAATTTTTAGGACATCTTCACACGATCAATCATCACAAATGGCTAGTCACAAGAGACTGTATTAGGGTAGGTCTGATCAGTCAGGGTCTGAAGCATGATTTGTCAAAATATGCGCCAATTGAGTTTTTTGCGGGTGTGAAATATTATGAGGGCGGAAAAAGAAGTCCGATCAATCGCGAAAAAGAAGAAAAAGGATATTCACAGGGCTGGCTGCATCATAAGGGACGCAACCGCCATCATTTTGAATATTGGATCGATTACGCTGTCAATCCTAAAGATGGTTTTATAGGAGCTAAGATGCCAAAGCGTTTTGTTGCAGAGATGGTAATTGACAGAATCAGTGCAAGCCGTAATTACCAGAAGGAAAATTATACATGCCGCAGTGCATGGGAATATTATGCACGTGCAAAGGATGTTTATGTGATGAATGATGAAACTCGTTTCCTGCTGGAATACCTGTTAAAGATGACAGCAGCAAAAGGAGAAGCGTACACGTTTTCGTATATGAGAAAAAAGTTGCTTCGCCACCGTTATCGTGATTATCATGTAGTAAATGGGAAACTGGTATTAGACTAATATATCCTTTTTTCTTGACAATTATGTTTTGAAAATTTATACTAATGATGAATGTCAGCTTTACAAGACAGCCGCTGCAGCCGCAGCAGAAATGAGGTTTGCGATGAATTTAAAAGGAAGAGATTTTTTAAAACTGCTTGACTATACACCAGAGGAGATTACTTACCTGCTTGATCTGGCGGCAGACTTAAAGGATAAGAAGAAAAAAGGTATTTTGGTTGATACTTTTCGTGGAAAAAATATTGCGCTGATTTTTGAAAAGACAAGCACAAGAACACGCTGTTCCTTCGAGGTAGCAGCACATGATCTTGGGATTGGCGTAACTTATCTGGATCCGTCAGGTTCTCAGATTGGAAAAAAGGAAAGCATTGCAGATACAGCAAGAGTGTTAAGCCGCATGTACGATGGAATTGAATATCGTGGTTATGGCCAGGCAATCGTCGAGGAATTGGCAAAATATTCATCAGTGCCGGTTTGGAATGGCTTAACAAATGAATTTCATCCAACTCAGATGTTAGCAGATCTTTTAACAATCCGCGAGCGTTTTGGTTATTTAAAAGGCATTCATTTTACTTATATGGGCGATGCCAGATACAACATGGGTAATTCCCTAATGATCGCCTGCAGCAAGATGGGACTTCATTTTACTGCATGCACTAATAAGAAATATTTCCCAGATGAAAGCCTAGTTGAGCAGTGTAAAGCATTTGCAAGGGAAAGTGGTGGTTCTGTTACATTGACAGAGGATGTTAAGGCAGGAACGACAGGTGCAGATGTCATTTATACTGACGTATGGGTATCCATGGGCGAGCCGGCTGCAGTATGGGAGGAGCGTATCCACGATTTGCTTCCATATCAGGTAAATAAGGCAGCTATGGATAATGCAGCAGAGGGTGCTGTATTTATGCATTGTCTTCCAGCATTCCATGATTTAAATACAGGAATAGGAAAAGAAATCTCAGAAAAGTTTGGATTGACTGAGATGGAAGTGACAGATGAAGTATTCGAGAGCAGCCAGTCAATTGTATTTGATGAGGCAGAAAACCGTATGCATACGATTAAAGCTGTGATTGCAGCAACCATTTAACCGGAGGTTTTGTTACGCTATGGAACACAGACGCAAAAGATGGGGATTCGCGCTGACAGAGATTTTTATGTCATTATTGATCGTCATATCAGCTGTGATTCTGGTGCTGGATTGGAAACATTATGAGTATTTCTTTATTATCGCATTTGCAGCGGCAGCACTTTTGTTTTTAGCAAGAGGAATCCGAACTATAGGTGAGGACAAAAGCCATCTGGCAGGCGGCATATTGTATCTGATAGGCGCTACATTTATGGTGAGCTTTCTGACGGCGAGTATATTAACAATTTTGGGAGGCAGTCTGTGAAACAGAAATTATTGGAGCTTTTGCAAAGCACAGAAGGTTTTTTATCCGGTCAGGAGCTTTCAGATCACCTGAATGTTTCAAGAACAGCAGTGTGGAAAGTAATGAAGAGCTTAGAAGAGGACGGATACGAGATAGAGGCAGTGCGAAATAAAGGGTACAGCCTGAAAAAAGAACCGGATATTTTGACTAAGGAGAGCTGTGCAAGCCGTATTAATACAAAATGGCTTGGCAAAAATCTCATGGTCTATGATGTTACCGATTCTACAAATACAAGATTAAAGCTTGCAGGAGAGCAGGGCGCACCTAATGGAAGCGTTGCTGTGGCTAATGCGCAGGAGGCAGGAAAAGGCCGTCTTGGAAGACATTGGGAGACACCAAAGGGAAGTGCACTTGCGTTTTCTATTCTGCTTCGTCCACAGATTCAGCCGGAAAACGCATCCATGCTTACATTAGTTGCGGCGCTTGCAGTAAGCCGTGCAATTGATGAATATGCCGGCATCAAAACACAGATCAAGTGGCCAAATGATATTGTCTATCAGGGAAAAAAGCTTTGCGGCATTTTAACAGAGATGAGTGCTGATATGGATCAGATTCATTATGTGATTGTAGGAATTGGCATAAATGTCCAGATGACCGATTTTCCAAAGGAAATTCAAAACACTGCAACTTCGTTAAAACTTGTAACAGGAAAAACGCTTCTTCGAAATGAACTTCTGGCAAAGGTTCTCGAAGAATTTGAAGTTTTATATGAACAATTTGTAAGCGCAGAGAGTCTGAAAAATTTAAAGGCTGAGTATGAAAGCCGCCTGGCAAATAAGGACAATCGCGTTAATGTGCTGGCACCGTCAGGCGCCTGGCAGGGAATTTGTCTTGGAATAAAAGAGGACGGCGCACTCCTTGTACAGCGCGAAGATGGAAAAGTCGAGGAAGTCATCGCGGGAGAGGTATCTGTGAGAGGCATTTACGGGTACGTATAAGTACGCATTGTTACTGAGCAAAGCCACTTCACCGAGTGGGCGTTTCATGAAATTAAAAGAAAGCACAAAGAGGAACACCATGGAACAAAATGTAGTGCTCTGCGGAGCAAATTCATACGATCAGAAATACTATCTGAATCAGGAATTTTCAGCACTGCCGGATGCTGTTAAGCAGGAACTTCAAATCATGTGTGTCTGGTTTACCGAAGACATAGGCGGCATTTTGACGCTTGAGTTTGAGCCGGACGGAACACTGATTATGAAGACAACGGCAGATGATATGGATTATTATTATGATGATATTGGTGCAGGATTAAAGCTGCATCAGTTACAAAGACAAAAGCGTGAATTAATGTCATCGCTTGAGATGTACTATCGCGTGATGTTTTTGAATAAAACAGTAGAAGAGGCAGGAAAAGAAATTTTATGAGGATAGGAACAGTAGAAATTTCCCATCCTGTTGCGTTAGGGCCGATGGCGGGGGTAACTGACCTGCCATTTCGTCGTCTTTGCAGGGAAATGGGCTGTGGACTTTTATATACGGAGATGGTCAGTGCAAAGGCATTGTCATATCACAACAAAAATACAGAGCCAATTTTAGAAACAGAAGATGGTGAGCATCCGCTTGCCGTGCAGCTGTTTGGAAGTGAGCCAGAGCTTCTGGCGGATATGGCAAAAAAACTAGAGGAAGGTCCATATGATATAATTGATTTAAATATGGGATGCCCAGTTCCAAAGGTTGTCAATAATCATGAGGGCTCGGCACTCATGAAGGATCCAATTCTTGCCGGAAAAGTTATAGAAGCTATGGCAAAAGCGGTAAAAAAGCCTGTAACGGTGAAGATTCGCCGTGGATGGGATGAATCAAGCGTAAATGCCGTTGAGATTGCAAGAATTGCACAGGAAAGCGGTGCAGCAGCAGTTGCAGTTCATGGACGGACAAGACAGCAGTATTACAGTGGAAAGGCAGATTGGGAGATCATTCGCCAGGTAAAAGAAGCGGTTAAAATTCCTGTTATCGGAAATGGTGATATCACAGATGCATCATCAGCAAAGAAAATGATGGAGGAAACCGGCTGTGACGGAATTATGGTGGCGCGTGCGGCTAAGGGAAATCCATGGATCTTTAGAGAATTAAAGGAATCATTTGAAGGACAGCCAATTAGTCCACGTCCAACCTACAAAGAAGTATGTCAGATGATTCTTCGTCATGCATCAATGCAGATAGAATACGTAGGTGAGCATATGGGAATGCTGCAGATGAGAAAGCAGGTTGCGTGGTACACGGCAGGGTATCCGGGATCTTCCAAACTCCGCCAGGAGGTTAATCAAATTACTACCTATGAGGAGCTAAAAAGTCTGTTGACAAGGTTTGCTGTTTCCGATATAATAGTTTGAGCGACAGAAGGTTCTTTTGTCGTTTCTTTAAGTTAAAGTATGAAATCAATAATATTAATGAGCCTGCAGGCAGGCCGTAGAAAGGCATGGTTACAGTCATGGCAGAAAAGAAAATGATGACCGTCGAAGGTCTGAAAAAGCTGGAAGATGAGTTACATGAGCGTAAAGTGATCATTCGTAAGGAGATTGCAGATAAGATCAAAGAGGCACGTGAGCAGGGTGACCTTTCCGAGAACGCTGAGTACGATGCAGCTAGAGACGAGCAGCGTGACAACGAGGCAAAGATTGAGGAACTGGAAAACCTGATCAAGAATGCAGTTGTTATTTCTGATGATGATATTGACCACAATGTTGCAAACCTTGGTTCAGCAGTTACCTTAAAGGATCTGGAGTCTGGCGAGGAGATGGAGTTTTCTATCGTTGGTTCCGCAGAGGTGAACAGCCTTGAGTTCAAGATTTCCAATGAGTCTCCTCTTGGAAAGGCAATGATTGGCAAAAAGAGAGGCGACATCATTAAAGTAGACTTCATGGGCAATGAAGTAAAGTATCAGGTATTAGACGTAAAGAGATATTAAAGATAGGAGTTTTATACGATGGCGGATAATAATCAGGACATTAATCAGCTTCTTAAGGTACGCCGCGAGAAGCTTGCTGAGCTGCAGGAGCAGGGAAATGATCCCTTTACCATCACAAAGTATGATGTAACTGCACATACACAGCAGATTAAGGACAATTACGAGCAGTTTGAAGGAAAGGATGTTTCCATCGCAGGCCGTATGATGAGCAAGCGTGTTATGGGAAAGGCATCTTTCTGCAATATTCAGGACAGAGACGGCAATATTCAGTGCTATGTGGCAAGAGATAGCATTGGAGAGGATGCATATAAGGCATTTAAGAAAATGGATATCGGTGATATCGTAGGTATCAAGGGTACACCATTCACCACAAAAACAGGTGAGAAGTCTGTACATGTTGCTGAGATTACACTGCTTTCTAAGAGTCTTCAGATTCTTCCGGAGAAATTCCATGGCCTGACGAATACCGATATCCGTTATCGTCAGCGTTATGTCGATCTGATCATGAACCCAGAGGTAAAGGATACCTTTATTAAGCGTTCTAAGATTATCAAGGAAATCCGTAATTTCCTCGATGGAAGAGATTTCATGGAGGTAGAGACACCAATGCTTGTTTCTAATGCAGGTGGTGCAGCTGCCAGACCATTTGAAACTCATTACAATGCACTTGATGAGGATGTAAAGCTTCGTATTTCTCTTGAGCTGTACTTAAAGAGATTGATCGTTGGCGGACTTGAGCGAGTATATGAGATTGGCCGAGTATTCCGTAATGAGGGTGTTGATACACGTCATAACCCAGAGTTTACTCTGATGGAGCTGTATCAGGCATACACAGATTACGAAGGTATGATGGAGCTGACTGAGAGCATGTTCCGTTATCTGGCTGAAAAGGTATGCGGCAGCACACTGATTTCTTATAATGGAACACCGATTGATCTTGGAAAGCCATTTGCACGTCTTACTATGATTGATGCTATCAAGCAGTATGCCGGCATCGATTTTGATCAGGTTAAGACTGATGAGGAAGCAAAGGCATTAGCTGATCAGCATAAGATTGAATATGAGGCACGTCATAAGAGAGGCGATATCATCAACATGTTCTTCGAGGAGTACTGTGAGGATAAGCTTATTCAGCCGACATTCATTATGGATCATCCGATTGAAATTTCTCCGCTTACAAAGAAGAAGCCGTCCGATCCTAACAAGGTAGAGCGTTTTGAGCTGTATATCAATACTTGGGAGATGTGTAACGCATATTCTGAGTTAAACGATCCGATTGACCAGAGAGAGCGTTTCAAAGCACAGGATGCAGCAGCTGATGCTGGTGATGAGGAAGCAAACCATACCGATGAAGATTTCCTGAACGCACTGGAAGTAGGTATGCCGCCGACAGGTGGTATCGGATATGGTATCGACCGTCTTGTAATGCTGTTAACAGATTCAGCAGCAATAAGAGATGTTCTCCTGTTTCCGACAATGAAGTCACTCGACTCCGATAAGAAGGCTGCAAAGCCAGTTGAGGAGGCTCCAAAGGCAGAAGAAAAGGTCGATTTTTCCAACGTAAAGATCGAGCCAATCTTCAAGGAAATGGTTGATTTTGAGACATTTGCAAAATCAGATTTCCGTGCAGTTAAGATCCTGGCATGTGAAGCAGTACCGAAGTCAAAGAAGCTTCTTAAGTTCACATTAGACGATGGAGAACGTAAGGATCGCGTGATTTTAAGCGGTATTCATGAGTATTACGAGCCGGAAGAACTGGTTGGTAAGACAGCAATCGCTATCGTAAATCTGCCGCCGAGAAAGATGATGGGAATCGCTTCCGAGGGTATGCTGATTTCAGCAGTACATGAGGAAGATGGTCATGAAGGACTGAACCTTCTGATGGTAAATAACAGAATCCCGGCAGGTGCAAAGCTGTATTAAAAATAAAAATTTATGAGTTTAAACGAGTACAGTACGACAAAAAGTACGACAAATTTGTTGACTGTAATGAGTCGTAATAAGCGATTTTAAATAAAACCTTAGTCGTTTTATTGGATTTGAGTTTATTCGTATTAACGAGGACATTTTCCTAAATGCATTTTTAGGAAAATGTCCTTTTTGCGTTGTGGTCAAAAAATATAGTATAAGGAGAAACTCAATATGAACAGTACAGCGTTAGGTGCAAGCAAGTTAAAAGATGGAATTATATTTATTAGTGAGGCCCATGAGAAATTCTATTACGAAAAGTTAAAAGAAGTACGGTATCAGGATGAGTACCATATGGCACTTTGCTATTGCCTTGGCATTAACAGTGATACAAGAAAGCACATTGACAGTATTTACAGCTTTGAAACAGGCTGTGTTAGAACGGAATGCTTACAGGCAAGTTGGCAGACCAGTGGAAGCATGAAAGTGGTTAGAATGGCATTTAACCTTTATTGTAATGGTACACCGAGTGTAGATGAAGATACAGATGAGATAGAATGGCAGCTGCGAGAATGCAAACAGTATACGGTGGAAGAATTATTTTGCTGTGCATATGCACCATTCTTCTGGCAGGCAATTCAGATCCGGTATCCTGAGTATACATACTATGATCGCAAGCTGTACGATTTAATAGGAGGATCAGACTGAGTGTTGAAAATAAGATTAATGGGAACAAAGGGGGATATTGAGTGGTTTCAAAAACTTATGAAGAACCATCTTCAAGTTAAGGTTTTAGAAACATCAGATCTGTATACCAATAAGGGCACAACAAGGTATTACAGATGTTATATGGAAATCAAGAAAAATACAAGAAAAACTACAGAGCAATAAAGAGATAAAGGAGAATTGATCATGGGTGAACAGAATAATTGCCGCGTTGTCGCGATTGCAAATCAGAAGGGTGGCGTAGGAAAGACAACGACAACAAGTAATTTAGGAATTGGACTGGCAAGACAGGGAAAGAGAGTGCTACTTATTGATGCTGATGCACAGGGAAGTTTGACGGCAAGTCTTGGCTACAGAGAGCCTGACAAGCTTGATATTACGCTTGCAAATGTAATGGGCAACATTATCAATGAGGAAGAAATGGATGCAGCATATGGTATTTTAAGACACGAGGAAGGTATTGATCTGATGCCAGGAAATATTGAGCTGTCAGGCGTTGAGGTGTCACTGGTAAATGTAATGAGCAGAGAAACTGTGCTTCGTTCTTACATGGAAGAACAGCGCAGTAGATATGATTATATTTTGATTGACTGTATGCCATCACTTGGAATGCTCACGATTAACGCGGTAGCAGCGGCAGATAGCATTCTGATTCCTGTACAAGCTGCGTATTTGCCAGTAAAAGGATTAGAACAGCTGATTAAGACAATTGGCAAGGTAAAACGTCAAATCAATCCTAGACTGGAAATAGAGGGCATTCTGATGACCATGGTTGATAGCCGCACCACTTATGCAAGGGATATCAGTAAATTGCTGATCGAGAACTATGGTAGTAGAGTACGGATCTTTAACAGCAGCATTCCGATGTCAGTACGAGCAGCAGAGATTTCAGCAGAAGGAACAAGTATTTATAAGCATGATCCAAATGGAAAGGTAGCAAAGGCTTATCAGTCTTTAACAGAGGAGGTATTAGGAAATGAGTAAAAACGCAAGTGCATTAAAGGTAAAATTGAGCAGTTATGATGAGTTGTTTGGCGCGAATGCGCCAGCAGCATCTGATCAGATTGTGAATGTGACATTAAGTGAGTTGCACACGTTTAAAAATCATCCTTTTCATGTTAATGATGATAAGGAAATGGAAGAACTTGCAGAAAGTATCCGAGAGCATGGAGTGCTAATTCCGGGTATTGTAAGACCAAGAGCTGAGGGCGGCTATGAGCTGATCGCTGGACATCGCAGAAAGCATGGATCAGAGCTTGCTGGAAAGACAGAAATGCCAGTTATCATTCGTGATTATTCAGATGATGAAGCAACAATCATTATGGTTGATTCTAATATCCAGAGAGAAAGTATCTTACCAAGCGAAAAAGCAAAAGCATATACACTCAAATATGAGGCATTGAAGCATCAGGGAAAGAAATCTGGAAAGAGTACACTTGATCAAGTGGGGGAAGCTGCCGGAGAAAATTCAAAGAAAGTGCAGAGATATATCTGGTTGTCCAGACTGTCAGACCAGTTGCTCCAGATGGTAGATGAGAAGAGACTGGGACTTTCACAGGGAGTAGATCTGTCGTTTCTTTCTAAGAAGTCACAGCAGATTGTGGCGGATGCAATTGAAAAAAGTAAGTGCACAGTAAGCATGGGACAGTCAGCAAAGTTGAAAGAATATGAGAAGCAGGATACGCTAACGCCAGCAGTGGTTAGACTGATCTTAGAAGAAACAAAATCTTATAAGAGAAAAGTCACGTTGAAGATGGATAAGCTCAGCCAGTACTTTGATGATCGTTACAGCAGCGAGGAGATGGAAAGCATTATTCTTCATCTGTTAGAGGAATGGAAGAAGACACAGGAGGACATACAGTGATGGAAGAAGGATTAAAGTTTGATTATTATTATGGAGTACAATCGGAACAGTTTTCATTCTATCGGATTCCGAGATTGCTAATAAAAGATCAGCATTTTAAAGGCTTGTCCAGTGATGCAAAGCTTTTGTATGGACTTATGTTAGACAGAATGGCTCTTTCAATGAAGAATCACTGGTTGGATAATGAGAATAGAGCATATATTATTTATTCCATCAGTAATGTGATGGAAGATATTAATTGTTCAAAAACTACATGTGTGAAAATTATGAAGGAATTGGACTCATTTGGTCTGATTGAACGAAAAAGAAAAGGGTTAGGAAAGCCAGATATTATCTATGTAAAAAATTTTGCTGTGCTTGAAGATAGTCAGGAACAAGATGAAGAAAGCTCCGATGCTGCGGACACATTTGAAGAAAATAAGTCTGTAATGAGTAATGAGAATATTACTAGTGAGGGTAAACAAGATGAACTTCCAGAAGTAAAAGATTTTAACTTCAATAATGAAGCTTTCTGCCCATATAGGGCAGATCAACAACATGGGAGGCCGCGAATGGAAAATATAAATCAGCTAACAGAGAAAGATGTTATTGAGATATTGAGCCAACGGGAAGAATTGTTGGAAGGATATCGTAAGAGACTAGAAATGCTTTCAAGAGAATATGAAGATGCAGGAGAGTTGATTGAAATGTTACAGTTGAGAAGTCCGTTAAATGATCAGGAAGGAAGCAAGAGCCAAGAAATAAAAGGGTTGGATGATATTTATATGCTTTATGAAAAGCAAAAGAAAAATTATCAGAAAGAAATTTACAAGAATATGCTTCAGATTGTAGACTCCATAGATCAGGTGAAGCATGTTTATTTGTATTACCTACAACTATCACCGAGGGAGCAGGAAATATTAAAAGCAATTTATATGGATAAAAAGCCATATAAAGCTATCATAACGGAGGGAATGTCTGAGCAAACAATTAACAGATTGAGAAAGAAGGCGATTCAAAAAATTATTCATAGATTGGAAAAAGATAATCAGGCGGAGCAGGAAGAGTAAGAGCCCACTTCTGGACAATTTGTCCAGAAGTGAGAATCAAATAAGAAATCAGAGAAAGAGCAGTTAAAGTAGTGTTGGCTGCTCTTTTTGAGCGTGAAAATAAGTCGAGTCATATCGAATAGTATAAATTTTCGACAGGCATTATAGAGAAAACTGTATGAGCAAAGTATGTAGAAATTGTAAGGAAAGCAAAACAAGATCAAAAATCTTGATTTAAGATAAATAATGACTGCTTGTTTGCTATAAAAAAGAATCAGCTGTTTATGGTGAACATTGTCAAAATAGGATGAAAAGAAGAAAATGGACGAAAAGGGCAACCGCAGTGGTTATGGCTATGATTTTCTTCGGCTGATGGCCCGTTATTGGGATGTAGATTACGAGTATGTCGGATACGATAAGAGCTGGGAAGATATGCAGCAGATGCTCGAAGACGGCGAGATCGACATGGTAACATCTGCCCGCAAAACACCGGACAGAGAAGAAAAGTTTGATTTTTCACGTCCGATCGGAACCAATTATGGGATGCTGACCGTCCGCAGTGACAACAGCACGATTGTGGACGGCAATTACAGCACTTACAACGGTATGCGTGTGGCGCTTTTGAACGGAAACACCCGGAATGAAGAGTTTGCGGATTTTGCAGACAACAAAGGATTTACATATGTTCCATCTTATTTTGATACGACCGCAGAGATGGAGGAAGCCCTTCAGAGCGAAAAAGTTGATGCGATTGTTACCAGTTCTCTGAGAAAAACAAACAATGAGCGAATCGTGGATAAATTTGGCAGCAGCGATTTCTATGTCATTGTTAAAAAGGGCAATACAGAATTGCTGAATGAGATCAATTATGCGATCGATCAGATGAATGCAGTTGAGGGTGACTGGAAAACAACGCTTTATAATAAAAATTATGAAAGCATAGAAACTAAGAATCTGGAATATACGGAGCAAGAAAAAAGTATTATTGCACAATATTCCAAGGACAACCCGCTTCATGTTCTGTGTGATCCGTCCCGTTATCCATATTCTTATAATGAAAATGGTGAGATGAAGGGGATTATCCCGGATTACTTCCGGAAAATTGCAGACTATGCCGGGATTTCCTATGAGTTTCTTACACCTGCCACCAGAGATGAGTATATTGCTTATCAGAAAAATAAGGAAGTCACAAATATAAGTATCGATGCACGCCTGGAAACAGATAACTATGCTGAGACGAAAAAATGGGGGCTTACTGCACCTTTCATTACAATGCAACTGGCAAGGGTGACACGGCGTGACTTTGATGGAGAAATCAATGTTGTTGCTACGGTTGACCAGACAGCATCAAATTCAATTGCAGATGCAATGGCACCCGGCGCAGAAAAGCTGATGTGCAGTACCCGGCAGGAAATGATGGAAGCTGTCCGTAAGGGTAAAGCCGATGCTGCCTTCGTCTACTATTACATGGCACAGGCGTTTGTGAATAGTGACACTACGGGCACCATGACATATACGCTGCTGGAACAGCCTACATTCACCTACCGCATGGTAGTTTCGTCAACAGAGAACCATGCGCTGGCTGGTATTCTGACGAAAGCAATGTATGCCATGCCCCAAAATCTTGTCGAAGATCTAGCAGCACGGTATACCACATACAAAGCAGCAGAGCTGACATTTGTTGACTGGATCCGTCTGCATCCTGTTGCTACTGTTTGGGTTCTTCTTATTTTCGGATGGCTGCTGACTACTATGGCTATGATAGCAATGCGTCTCAGTGCAAGAAAAAAAGCTCAGAAGGCAGCCCAGGAGACGGCTGAGGAAATGGCGGAACTGGCAGAGCATGCGCAGGCTGCAAACAAGGCAAAAACAGCATTTCTGTCACATATGTCCCATGATATGAGAACACCGATGAATGCAATCATGGGATTCACCGGTATTGCAATGAAAAATAATCCGTCAGACGAAGTGAAAAATTGTCTGGAAAAGATTGATGAAAGTTCAGAGCATTTACTGTCGCTGATCAATGATGTATTAGATCTGACTCGCGTGGAAAGTGGAAAAGTGAAATACAATCAGGTACCGACAGATTTAAAAAGTATCACAGATTCTGCACTGGATATTACAAAAGGCTTTCTTACGAACAGGGATATCAGCTTTAAGATCCAGCGTGAAGAAGCAAAGATCCCAAATGTACTTGTGGATCCTGTACGTCTGCGAGATGTGCTGGTTAATATTCTGAGCAATGCCGTGAAGTTCACTCCGGATGGAGGGACGATTACATTTGAAGCCCGGTGTCAGGAAAAGGGCGGGGATGGATATATAAATATGCATTACCGCATTTCGGATACTGGTATTGGCATGAGTGAGGAATTTACAAAAGAAGTTTTTGAGGAATTTGCACAGGAAGATTCCGATGTGAGAACGCAGTACCATGGAGCTGGACTGGGGATGGCTATCGTAAAGAAGTATGTAGATATGATGGGTGGAACCATTTCCGTGCAAAGCAAAAAGCATGAGGGAACCACTTTTACTGTGGATATTCCTCTGGAAATTACAGATAAGGAATGTAATAAGTCAGACACAGGTTTTTCTGAAAAGGTAAATCTTACAGGTGTGAATGTCCTTCTTGTAGAGGATAATGAACTGAATGCAGAGATTGCTGCCGTGCAGTTGGAAGAGTTCGAGATGAATGTAGAAAGAGCTGTGGATGGAAAGAATGCTGTTGAGATTTTCAGAAATCATCCGGAAGGCACATTTGATGTAATCCTGATGGATATCATGATGCCTGAAATGAACGGTTATGAAGCGGCAAAAGCAATCAGGGCGATGAATGACAGACCGGATGGAAAAAACATTCCTATTATAGCAATGACAGCCAATTCATTTGCTGAAGATGTTCAGGCATCGTTGGATGCAGGAATGAATGCACATTTGTCAAAGCCGATTGTGATTGAGGAAGTTATAAAAACGATTTTAAGGTATGTTCATAATGATTAGCAGAGGTTCATGAATTAGTGGAATACGATTGACAGGAGGGCTAAAAGATGACAATGCAGGAGTGCTATAAAGCTATCGGAGGAAACTATGAGGCTGTTTTGGGACGCCTTCACAGCGAAGCACTGATTCAGAGATTTACATTAAAGTTCCTTGAAGACCAGAGTTATCTACAGTTAAAACAGACATTGGAAAATAAAAATTATGAAGATGCTTTCCGCAGTGCGCACACATTGAAAGGGGTGTGTCAGAATCTTTCCTTTGACCGTCTGTATGAGGTTAGTGATAAATCCTTACCGAACCAGATTTATTCACAGAATCTTATCAAGGTTATGCAGGAAAAAATCGATTTCTTCAAATCGAACAGTGGCATAAATTCGATTGATTACAATGCAAGTTCGGGGCAATTAACTATAATAAATGAAAAACAGAAGATAATATACCAGAGAGAAGATCCGGGATTTGATGTATTCAAAGTGTTTGAATAACTGCGCGTCGCATTCTCGTTACTTCAGTAATAGATAAGATTCTATAAAAAATAATACTATCTGATTTAAAATAATTCAACTACTTTCGACATTACTATAAATCAAAACAAATTGATTGACAAAGAAAACCTAGAGTTTATGCGGGATTAATGGACTTTATAATCGATGTAACTGTCAAAGCCCCGGCTGCCCTGATTGTTTCATTATCAAATTGACATCTGATTATTGTATAGTATAATTACAATTAAAAACACCGAAGATAAAAGACGGAGGAATTATATGAAAGCACATAAATATTGGTCAGTAGGAGCATTGATCACAATGATTGGTACTTTTTACACTGGACATAAAGGGTTAAAATCAAGCCACAAATACTTTGCGTTAAGCTCTATGCTATGTATGACAATGGCGATATATACAGGGCATAAAATGATTTCCGGGAATAGGAAGAAAAAGGTGAATAAAGAGAAAGTTACAGAGAGGGAGGAATAATTAATGTTGGAAGTAGGGGTCAAGGCACCTGATTTTGAGTTGCCAGATCAAAATGGAAAAATACACAGATTATCGGATTATGCAGGAAAAAAAGTAGTATTATATTTCTATTCCAAGGATAATACAGCGGGATGTACGAAACAGGCATGTGGTTTTTCCGAGAGATATCCTCAGTTTATTGAAAAAGGTGCAGTTATTCTTGGGGTCAGTAAGGATTCTGTATCCTCTCATAAGAGATTTGAGGAAAAATATGGACTGGCATTTACACTTTTAGCAGATCCAGAGCGGAAAGTTATTGAAGCATATGATGTATGGAAAGAAAAGAAAAATTATGGCAAAGTCTCTATGGGAGTAGTAAGAACCACATATCTTATTGATGAACAGGGGATTATTATAAAGGCAAATGATAAAGTCAAGGCTGCAGATGATCCTGAAAATATGCTCAAGGAATTAGATTAATGAAGATAATATTATCCCCTGCTAAAAAGATGATTACAGATACTGACAGCATAGCGCCGGATGGATTGCCTGAATTTATTGAAAAGACGACAGAGATACAAAGTTGGTTGAAAAGTAAGTCAAAAGAAGAACTGAAGACTATCTGGAAATGTAATGACAAAATTACAGAACAGAACTTCAATAGATTGGAAAACATGGATCTTTATCATTTACTTACTCCAGCTGTCTTATCATATGAAGGAATTGCTTTTCAATATATGGCTCCATCCGTGTTTGAGGACAGTCAGTTCGAGTATGTACAAAATCATTTGAGAATAATATCTGCATTTTATGGTGTGTTAAAACCAAGGGATGGTGTGACGCCTTATCGTTTGGAAATGCAGGCGAAGGTTGGAATAGGAGAAACAAAAAATCTGTATGAGTACTGGGGAGAGTTATTATACCGCTCAGTGATTGATAACAGCAGGATTATAATCAATCTGGCATCGAAAGAATACTCTAAGTGCATAGAAAAATATCTGACACGACAGGATAGATACATTACGATTACATTTTGTGAGTTATCAGGAGATAAACTGGTGACAAAAGGTACATATGCTAAGATGGCCCGTGGTGAAATGGTTAGGTTCATGGCTGAAAACAGAATTGAAAATCCTGAGGATATTAAGAAATTTGATAGACTAGGCTATTCATTCCGCTCTGATTTATCATCAGATGCAGAATATGTTTTTGAACGGAAAAAATGATGATTGAATGATTATTTTAAATGAAATGTAATCAGTAATATTGATTATTATAATAATAGTAATTATTACTATTATTTATTGACAATAAACAGATTGAGATGCACCACGAAGAGAGATATCGTGCACTTCTTAAGAATATTGAAACTGCACAGGTATTTGAAAAGAGCGAAGTTA
>OGQR01000418.1_pt1 | contig 38040 bp, 26 predicted proteins | sample 1553271 | NCBI WGS metagenome assembly OGQR01 (sample SAMEA2579970, study PRJEB22360) | human gut metagenome | biome: human gut; feature: human-associated habitat; material: faeces | place: Denmark | collected 2008/2010 | reverse complement strand
TTTTTGTGGCCTTTTTGTGAATTTGATTAAAAAGTCCTTGACAACTCGTTTCGGGAAAGACAGCAAAAAGTATTTTAATCAGTTGTGGTGCCAGACTCGCACCCTTTGATATTGCGGAACTGCGGGAGCTTATGTCTTATGATGAGATGGAGCTGGATATGATCGGAGATCAAAGAACTGCATTGTTTATTGTAATTTCTGATACGGATGATACTTTTAACTTTGTGGTCGCTATGATGTACAGTCAGCTTTTCAATCTGTTATGTGACAGAGCCGATGATGTTCATCATGGAAGACTGCCCTATCATGTGAGAATCCTCTGTGACGAGTTCGCAAATATCGGTCAGATTCCGAAGTTCGATAAGCTGATCGCAACGATCCGAAGCAGAGAAATTTCTGCATCCATTATTTTACAGTCACAATCACAGCTCAAGACCATTTACAAGGATGCAGCGGAAACTATCACAGGCAACTGCGATACCATGCTGTTTCTTGGTGGAAAGGAAAGTACCACTCTGAAAGAAATTTCGGAGACACTTGGAAAGGAAACCATTGATTTATATAACACTTCTGATACAAGAGGACAGAGCAGGTCTTATGGTCTGAACTATCAGAAAACAGGAAAAGAATTGATGAGCCGGGATGAACTGGCAGTCATGGACGGTAACAAGTGTATTTTACAGCTTCGTGGTGTCCGTCCGTTTTACAGTGATAAATTTGACATTACAAAACATAAACGGTATAAGCAGTTATCCGATTATGATAAAAAGAATGAGTTTCATGTGGAAGAATACATGAAACATCAGATGGAAGTCCGGTTAAATCCGGAAGAAGCGTTCGACCTTTATGTGTATGAAGGCAGTGAACTGGAAAAACAATCAAATAGTGAAAATGAAGGCACAGAGCATGTAACGTAAAACATACATAGCTCTTTTTTTTATGCCCTTTTGGGAGGTAGCGATATGCGTAAGCATGAAAGACCGCCCATCAGGGCGGAACCCTCCGAGTAGTAACCGTTAAAAAATCACAATGAAAACAGCAGTTACGAAAGGAGAACATAGATTATGGCGTTTTTTACATCCGCAATTAATATTTTACAGACTCTGGTTGTTGCAATCGGAGCTGGTCTGGCAGTTTGGGGAGTTATCAATCTCCTGGAAGGATATGGAAATGACAATCCCGGAGCCAAGTCACAGGGAATCAAGCAGCTTATGGCAGGTGGAGGTGTCGTTCTGATCGGTACACAGCTTGTACCATTACTGGCGAATTTGTTTTAGCCGGGGCAGTAGGAAAGGAGAACACGCATGGATAAGATTTTTGAGTCCATAGAAGAATGGATGCGTAACCTCCTTACAGGCATGGTCAGCTCAAACCTGACGAACATGTTTACCGATGTGAATGAAAAAACCGGTGACATCGCAAGTCAGGTTGGGCAAACGCCCCAGGGCTGGAACAGCAGTATTTTCAGCTTGATCCAAAATCTGTCGGATTCTGTGATCGTACCGATTGCCGGAATGATCATAACCTTTGTGTTGTGCTATGAGCTGATTTCCATGCTCACCGAAAAGAATAACATGCATGATATAGATACATGGATGTTTTTCAAATATTTTTTCAAGATGTGGATAGCAGTCTGGTTCGTAAGCAATGCTTTTACGATCACAATGGCGATTTTTGATGTTGGACAGAATGTAGTGAACCGGGCGGCAGGTGTTATCAACCAGCAGACGGCAATCAATATTGATTCGGTAATTACCTCGATGGAGACCGCAATGGAATCAATGGAAATAGGAGAGCTGATTATACTGGCACTGGAAACGCTCCTGGCGAGTCTGTGCCTAAAGGTTATATCCGTTTTTATAACGGTTATTTTATATGGCCGTATGATAGAAATTTATCTGTATTCGTCAATCGGTGCAATTCCGTTTGCCACTATGAGCAACCGGGAATGGGGACAGATTGGCAGCAATTATTTAAGAGGATTGTTTGCACTGGCATTTCAAGGATTTTTTATCATGATGTGCGTGGGCATTTATTCTGTATTGGTTGCCAACATACAGGTATCAGATAATGTGCATACAGCACTGCTCAGTGTAATGGCTTATACAGTAATACTATGCTTTAGTCTTATGAAAACAGGTAATTTTTCAAAGAGTATCTTTAATGCACACTAAATGTGGAAAAGGAGACGATGAAAATGGCTTTTGTATCAGTACCAAAAGATCTGACAAAAGTAAAAAATAAAATTATTTTCAATCTTACAAAACGACAGCTTATCTGCCTTGGTATTGCAGCGGCAGTAGGGCTTCCGTTTTATTTCCTGTCAAGGGGGTTGATTGGTTCGAGTAATGCGGCAACCGGAATGTGTCTGCTGATGCTTCCGGCTTTTTTATTTGCCATGTATGAAAAAGATGGACTTCCTTTAGAGAAAGTCCTCAAAAACGTGATTACAGTAAAATTTATCCGTCCTCCGGTACGGAAATATGAGGTGGAAAACCTCTATGAAAAAAAGAGAATTTTGACAAAAGCGAAAGGAGGTACCGTTCGTGGAAAAAGTAAGAAACGATAAGAATCTTCCAGAGCAGACAGAAGAATTTTCCCATCCGGATGACTGGTGGCTGGATGAAGAGGATTCTGCTGATGGTTTACCAGTGTTTGATCCGGATGAGGCAGAAGATTATGCAAAGGACAGACAGCGTTTGATGGGAGTACCGATGGTTACGGGGTATGAAGCACTGGAGCGACACCGAGGTGTCCGCAGACCAAGACGTAAATTAAGCAGACGGGAAAAACGTGCCTGGAAAAAAGCCCAGAAATATGAAATGAAATTACATAAGGCACACGAAAAAGAAGAAAGAAAACTTGCGAAGCAGGCGGCAAAACAGGCTGCTCGTGAAGAAAAGGCGGCACAGAAACAGGCAAAGAAAGAAGAAAAGCATAAAAAAAAGACAAAGCCGTCGGGTTCTGTAAAATCCAGTGGAAAAAAAGGTACTGTAAAGAAAATATCCAGTACGAATAAAGACAGTAGAAATAAAGGGAAAGATATTACCGCACAGCAGTCCATTCCATACAGGGAAATGGGAAAAGACGGAATCTGTCGTGTGGAGGATGGGTATTATTCAAAGACGATTCGTTTTTATGATATCAACTATCAGTTGGCACAGAATGAGGATAAAAATGCGATTTTTGAGAACTGGTGTGATTTCCTGAATTATTTTGACAGCACCATCCATTTTCAGTTGTCCTTTATCAATCATCACAGCAACATGACAGAATATGAAGATGTGATCCGTATCAAAAAGCAGAATGACAGTTTTGATGATCTGCGTATGGAGTTTGCCCAGATGCTCAGAAGTCAGTTAGCAAAAGGAAATAATGGTCTTGTCAGAACCAAGTATATTACATTTGGGATTGAAGCTGATAATATCCGGGAAGCGAAACCGAAGCTGGAACGTATCGAAACAGATATACTCAATAATTTTAAAGTTTTCGGGGTATCTGCGTATCCATTAAATGGTGCGGAGCGTTTGCAGATCATGTATGAAACATTCAACCAGAATGTCAAAGTGCCATTCAAGTTCAGCTATGATGATATGCTGCGTACTGGGTTGAATACAAAGGATTATATTGCACCATCCAGTTTCCTGTTCAAAAATGGAAAGGATTTTCAGATGGGAGATACCATCGGAGCAGTGTCCTATCTGCAGATTCTGGCACCAGAGCTGACGGATAAAATGCTTGCTGAATTTCTGGAAATGGACTGTAACCTGCTTGTTAATCTGCATATCCAGTCCATCGACCAGATGAAAGCGATCAAATTGGTCAAAAGTAAGGTTACGGATATTAACCGCATGAAAATTGAGGAACAGAAAAAAGCGGTACGCTCCGGATATGATATGGATATTATACCGTCTGACCTGAATACATACGGTGGGGAAGCGAAAAGACTTCTGGAAGATTTACAGTCAAGGAATGAAAGAATGTTTCTTGTGACCGTGGTGTTTTTAAATACAGCAAAAAATAAACAGGAGCTGGAAAATGCGGTATTTCAGACGGCAGGTATTGCACAGAAATACAACTGTGTATTAAAAAGACTGGACTATCAGCAGGAGCAGGGCCTTATGAGCAGTTTGCCGCTTGGAAGAAACTGGATTCCAATCAAGCGGGCATTGACTACCACATCGACAGCTATTTTTGTTCCATTTACGACGCAGGAACTGTTTATGGGTGGGGAATCTATCTATTATGGGTTAAATGCCCTGTCTAATAACTTAATCATGGCAGATCGGAAAAAGCTGAAAAATCCCAATGGTCTGATACTTGGTACTCCTGGATCTGGTAAATCCTTTGCGGCAAAAAGAGAGATTACCAATGTATTTATTGTCACAAAAGACGACATTATCATCTGTGATCCGGAGGGTGAATATTTTCCGTTAGTCCGGGCATTTAACGGGCAGGTTATCCGTATTTCTCCGACCAGTCATGATTACATCAATCCAATGGATATTAACATCAATTATGCGGATGATGACGATCCGCTATCGTTGAAATCAGATTTTATCCTTTCGCTTTGTGAACTGGTAGTAGGAGGAAAAAACGGTCTGGAACCAGTGGAAAAAACAATCATTGACCGATGTGTGCGTCTGGTATATCAGGACTATCTTTCAGAACCGGTTCCGGAGAAAATGCCAATCCTGGAAGATCTATATAATCTGCTTCGCAAACAGGAAGAGGCTGAGTCGCAGCGGCTGGCAACGGCACTGGAAATCTATGTAAATGGTTCCCTGAAGGTGTTTAATCACCGTACAAATGTAGAGTTGAACAATCGTCTGGTATGTTTCGATATTAAAGACCTTGGTAAACAGCTTAAAAAACTTGGTATGTTGATTGTTCAGGATCAGGTTTGGAACAGGGTAACAGTCAACCGTTCTGCTCATAGGTCTACCAGATATTACATTGATGAGTTCCATTTGTTGCTGAAAGAAGAACAGACAGCAGCATACAGTGTAGAAATCTGGAAAAGATTCCGTAAGTGGGGCGGTATCCCGACTGGTATCACGCAGAACGTAAAAGACCTGCTTGCTTCAAGGGAAATCGAGAATATCTTTGAAAACTCAGACTTTATCCTGATGCTCAACCAGGCATCCGGGGATCGACAGATTCTGGCAAAGCAGCTTAATATTTCAACACACCAGCTTTCCTATGTAACAAACAGTGGAGAGGGAGAAGGGCTGATTTTTTATGGAAATACAATTATTCCATTTAAGGACAGATTCGATAATACCCTTATGCTTTATGCGTTAATGTCATCGAAACCGGAAGATGTAGAGAAGCGTGAAAAACTCGGCATCAAAGGCAGAGACGATAGTTAAAGGGGTGACAGCAGAGTATGAGAAAATGGGTGGCAGGATTGTTACTTTCTATATCTGTTATATTGCTTACGATCAGTCTGTATTTCTTAATGGGATTTTTTATGCAGGAAAGACAGGATAATCAGTTACAGCAGGAACTGCAGGAGCTAATGCAGAAAAGAGAGGATGAATCGGAAGAAGATGCTTCCGGCGATTCTTTGATAGAGATAGATGCTGGAATTTTGGCATTGCATGAAGAAAATCCGGATTGTATTGGCTGGCTGACCATTGATGGAACGAGAATAGACTATCCGGTCATGTACCGGCCCGGAGATAAAAATTATTATCTGCATCGAGATTTCAACGGGGAATATTCTGCAAATGGTTGCTTATTTTTGGCAGAGGAATGTGTACCAGGAGATTCGGACAATCTGATCATATATGGACATCACATGAACAGTGGGAAGATGTTTGCTGACCTTGAGAAATATAAGGACGAAAGATTTTACGAAGAACATCCGACAATCCTGTTCCGCACGATATGGGGAAATGAACAGTATCAGATATTTGCAGCATTTACAACACCCGTTTATACAGGAAATGATTTTGATTATTACAGTTTTATCAAAGCAGGAACAGTGGATGATTATAAAAAATTTGTTGCTTCCGTTAAGGAAAAGTCGCTTTATCAGACAGGAACAACAGCAAAATACAGAGATAAGTTACTTACACTGTCTACTTGTGAGTATTCCCAGAAAAATGGGCGTATGGTACTGGTTGCAAAGAAAAATAACGGAAAGGAATAAAACGGAAAATTACCATAGATCAGGAGATGATGACCATGCAGGAGCATGAATATAAAGCAAGGGACAAGACTGTCCAGAAGATGAGCCGGGATGGACTTAGGGAAAAAAATCTCCGCAGTAAAAAGGAAAAGCGGATTACCGGGCGTGAGGCTGATGAGAAGAAAACAGCCGGACACAGGGAACAGGAGCTGGACTTTGGAAAGGTCAGAAAAACTCATACTGCAGAAGAAACAGTTGAGGGAGTGAAAGAAGGAAAACACAGACTGCAGTCCAGACACGCTTTTCTGGAACAGGAAGAAATTGCAGAAGCGGAAGAAATGGAAAACTCAGAAATGAGTGATGATAAAGCAGGCGGGGAGAAATCTCCGTCTGTTTCACGTTCCAGACTTCGGAAAGAAAGTATCCGGGGGCATCCGGAACGGAAATTTGAACGTGATTCTGAAATAACAGAACCGGACAGGCAGAACCGAAAGAAAAAGATGGTCACAGCCTATGCAGCAAAAGAGCAGAAACGCTACCATGAAAAGTCAGAAGTTGATGAAAAATCAATGGAAGACTTTCGGGAAGAGATTAAAGATAAGACGAAAAGGGAACAGACGCTAAAAGAACAGAAAAAATCAAAATCCCGTCTTTCCTTTGAAGATGAAAGTAAAGGTATGATTCCCGGTAGCGGAATGGCAAGAAAGGGAGCAACCGTTGTTTCAGAAACGGTATCTGCCTATGGTCAGAAAAAAATCAGAGAGGGTACCGATGATAATGCTGCTCTTGATGCAGCAAATCAGATGGAACTTGCGGGAGAAAGTCTTGCAAGAAAGTCAATTTACGTTCGGGAACGGTTGAAAGAAAAACGACAGAGAAATAATCGGTTAAGGGAATCTGTTCTGGAAGAAACAGAAAAATCCCGTTTGCAGTTTGGTACCAGTGTTTCCAATGAAGCAAAAAGGGCGGTTCAGAAAGAAGCAGAGCAGAAGAAACAGTCTGCATTAAAGAAATTACTGCAGAAAAAGCGTTACCAGAAGCAATATCAGGCTGCGAAACAGGGAAAAGCTGTGAAGGACGCAGTGCTTGTAAATGCACAGCGATTTACGGAAAAAGCCAAAGCTGCGGTTAAGGAGCTTGTGGCACAGAACAGAAATATCCTCCTGTCCATAGGAGTTCTGGTGCTGCTGTTTGCGTTAATGGCAACGAGCCTGTCAAGCTGTGCTGCGTTATTCCAGGGCAGTTCCAATGCTATTATTTCTACCAGTTATTCCAGTGAGGATGAGGATATTTATGCTGCGGAAAATGCTTATGTGGCATTGGAAAATGCACTGAATGAGCAGATCAATCAGATGAAAGCAAACCATTCCGACTATGATGAGTTCCAGTTTCAGATTGATGAGATCGGACACAATCCGTATCAGCTTATTTCTTATTTGACAGTCAAGTATGGCGGTTTTACCTATGCCGAGGTTGCGGATGAGATTCAGGAGATTTTCAGGGAACAGTATGGATTATATACGGATTCAACACGAGAAACCGTAACAGAAAAGAAAACAGTCAGGGTTGGAGAATCACTGGGACAGGTTGTGACCAGTGGATATTGCAACTGTCCGATTTGTTGCGGGCAGTGGAGTGGAGGCCCGACTGCAAGTGGAGCGTATCCACAGGCGAATCACACGATTGCGGTGGATGCTTCTAATCCATTTGTGCCAATGGGAACCCATGTCATTATGAATGGTGTGGAGTATGTAGTTGAGGATACCGGAAATTTTGCACAGTATGGTGTGCAGTTTGATGTATTCTACGGCGGTCATGCTTCTGCGTCAGCACATGGGCATCAGACCTGGGAAGCATACATAGCAGACAGCAATGGAAGTCAGGAAGTGGAAGTAACGACAACAAGAGAAGTGAACCGGCTGGATGTAACACTTACGAACCATAACCTGGATGCAGTTTTAAGAAACCGTATGACAGACAAGGAACAGGAGCAGTATGACGCTTACAACAAATACTATGGAAATCGTGATTATCTGTTTGACCTTAACACAATTCCGACAGGTGGGGCAGGCTTTGGATATGATATTCCGGCAGAAGCACTTTCTGATCCGCAGTTTGCCAAGATGATCCGGGAAGCGGAAAAATATCTGGGTTATCCGTATGTCTGGGGCGGTGCATCGCCATCTACCAGTTTTGATTGCTCTGGTTTTGTATGCTGGGTAATCAATAATTGCGGAAATGGATGGAACGTGGGAAGAACAACAGCGGACGGACTTCGTTCTTATTGTTCCTATGTATCTCCATCTGATGCAAAACCGGGAGATCTGATCTTTTTCCAGGGAACTTATGATACGCCGGGAGCGAGCCATGTTGGAATTTATGTAGGAAATAACATGATGATTCATTGCGGGAATCCGATTCAGTATACAAGCATTGCAAGTTCTTACTGGCAGCAACATTTTATGGCATTTGGCAGACTTCACTAGAAGGGAGTGAATGAGAGATGAATATGCGATTAAAAAAGGTTCTGGATGATATTCAGAAAACTGAAAACAAGATTCTGGAATTGCAGGAGCATGTAAGGCAACTGAGAATCCAGAAAAAGCAGATGGAAGATGCAGAAATCATTAAGGCAATCCGTTCCATGAAAATGGATAGCCGAAAGATGCTGACTTTTCTGGATGGAATTCAGAACGGAACAGTTACCATGCAGTTTGATGAAGAGGGCAATCTTTCTATGGATAGTTCTGAAACAGGTATAAAGAAAGAAGAAAATATGGATAGCGAAATGTTAACCGGACTGATAGAAGAAAGAGAGGATTTGGAAGATGAAGAATAAAGTAATGAAAAAAATTTTGATGATTATGTTGTCGTCAACAATACTGATGGGTTCTGCCAGTGTGACTGCATTTGCACAGGCAAATGAAAATGCAGAGCAGACAGAAGCAGTGGAACAGGTGATAGAAGAACAGCCGGCAGAGCAGCCTACCACAGAGGAAACACCGTTTTCCACACCGGGAAACGGACAGCTTGTGGATGATAAGGAGAATGACAGTTCCAAGCAGTTTCTGACTGTACAGACAAAGAATGGAAATACCTTTTATATGGTCATTGACCGTTCCGGTACTTCCGAGAACGTGTACATGATGTCACTGGTAGATGAAAATGATCTGGCAGAGTTCTTAGACGAAAACGAGGAAACCGAGAAAAAAGAGGAATCAGCAGTTGTTCTTCCGGAAACGACTGCAGCACCAGAACCAGAAACTACCGTACAGCCAGAAACAGAAGTGAATCCAGAATCCGGTGGTAATAAAATGTTTGGTTCTGCGATCCTGGGCGGCGGCATTGTACTGGTATTCGGTGGTTTAGCTGCTTTTGCTTTAAGTAAATTCCGAAAGAAAAAAGAGGACGGTATTGTAGAGGAAGGCCTGGAATTTGCTGATGACAGTTACATCAATGAAGATGAAGAAAATGCGGAAGATCAGCAGAAATAACAAAAAAGCATAAGGTATGGAGAAAGGGCAGTTCTTTATGGACTGCCTTTTTGACAGGAACAGGAGGAAAACATGGCGAAATTTTTAGTGATTGCAGAGAAACCGAGCGTGGCACAAAGCCTTGCAAAAAATTTATCTGCTTATCAGAGAAAGGACGGGTATCTGGAGGGGAACAGTTGCATTGTCAGTTGGTGTCTGGGACACCTGGCAGAATATGCACCACCGGAAATTTATAATGAAAAATATGCAAAATGGCAGTTTGAGGATTTGCCGATCATTCCGGAAGTATGGAAAGTTCAGGTATCAGAAGATAAAAAGAAGCAGTTTGATGTGCTATGCGGCTTAATGAACCGGGCAGATGTAGCATATCTGGTCAATGGCTGTGATGCCGGAAGAGAAGGAGAACTGATTTTTAAAAGAGTTTATGATTTGGCAGGCTGTCAGAAATCAGTGAAGCGTCTGTGGATCAGTTCAATGGAAGATGAAGCCATTCAGAAAGGATTTCAGTCCCTAACTGACGGGAGAGAATATGCAGGGCTTTGTAATGCTGCGGTATGCAGGGCACAGGCGGATTGGTTGATTGGAATGAACGCAACGAGAGCCTACACAACCAGATATTTTAAGCGTTTGGTAGTTGGCAGGGTACAGACACCGACGCTTGCCATGCTGACGGAAAGAAAAGAGAAGATCGAGCATTTCAAGAAAGAAGCCTATTATAAGGTTTCTCTGTCAGATGGGAAACTTATGGTAACATCAGAGAGTATCCCGTTAGAAATGGAAGCGGAAGAATTAAGAAAACTTTGTGATGGGACAGAAGCACTGGTCACAAGGGTAAAAAGAGAGCAGAAAAAGACTTTCCCACCAAAACTTTATGATCTGACCGGTCTGCAGAGGGAAGCAAATCGTTTTTTTGGATACACTGCCCAGAAGACATTGGATATGCTGCAGGAGCTGTACGAAGAAAAGATGGTTACCTATCCGAGAACAGACAGTCAGTATGTAACCGAAGATATGAAAGAAACGGTAAAAATGCTTGCCGAAGGCATGACAGATTTTCTTCCGTTTCTGGAATCTGGACAGACTAGAGGTAACATAGATCGTGTGGTTAATAATGCAAAGGTATCTGATCATCATGCAATACTGCCGACAAAAGAAGCAATGGAAAAAGGCATGGGAGGACTTTCCAGTGGAAAGAAAAATCTGCTGATGCTGATCGGACAGCAGCTTGTTCAGGCAACAGGGGAAGAGTACCTTTATGAGCAGACAGAAATTTCCGTACAGTGCAAAGAACATGAATTTACTGCAAAGGGAAAGCTGCCTGTACAGATGGGCTTCAAAGAAGTGGAAGAAGCCTTTCGGAAATACTGTGTAAAGGATAAGAAACCTGACGAACCGGATCATAAGACAGAACTTCCAGAAGGATATGAGGAAGGAATGACTCTTGCCTCTGTGAAGGCAGAGAAGAGTACACATTATACTTCCCCGCCGAAGATGTTTACCGAAGATACCCTGCTTGCTGCGATGGAAACAGCGGGGAATAAGGAATTTGATTCTGAAACAGAGAAAAAAGGACTTGGGACACCGGCAACCAGAGCGAATATCATTGAGAAGCTGGTATCTTCCGGTTATGCAGAACGTAAAGGAAAACAGATTCTTCCTACCGTAGCAGGATGTGAGCTGATTCATGTAATGCCGGAGAATCTGAAATCTGCAGGCCTGACAGCAGAATGGGAGAATCAGCTTCTGATGATGGAAAAGGGGGAAATCCAGGAAGATGAATTTATGAATGGGATTGTATCCATGATTAATGAGATTCTTTCTATGTGCAGGGCAATTTCGGAAGAAGAACGGAACCGTTTTCAGATTGCAAAGGAAGTAATCGGGAAATGCCCGGTATGCGGTTCTGATGTATATGAGGGTAAGACCAATTATTACTGCTCTGACAGAAGCTGTCAGTTTGCTCTGTGGAAGTCGAACCGCTTTCTGGAAAGTATGAAAAAGTCGATGGATAAAAAGATGGCGGTGGAGCTTCTGAAAAATGGACGTACCCATGTGAAAGGACTGTATTCCAAGAAAAAAGACAGCAAATTTGATGCCGATCTGGTATTAGGGTTAGAAGATGGAAAAGCCAGATTCAGTCTGGAATTTCCTAAAAAGAAGAAATAAGGCACAGACGGAAGGAGGAATGAGTTATGGCTCATTTAGATGAGATACGGGGACTTGCGGAGTATCATGCAACCCGTATCAGCAGTTCACCAAGGGACTGGATGAATTATCTGGATACTGCAGCCAGACTGTATCGGTATCCATTTATGGATCAGCTTTTGATCCACGCGCAGCGTCCAAAAGCAACTGCCTGTGCTTCGCTGGAATTATGGAATGAAAAAATGCTGCGGTGGGTAAACCGAGGAGCAAAGGGAATTGCTCTTTTGGATGAAACCATGCAGAAAACAAGACTCCGATATGTATTTGATATTCAGGATACTCATAAGGTAAAAGGTGGAAGAACCCCTTACCTGTGGCGGTTGCAGGAGAAGCAACAGGAGGAGTTATTAAACCATTTAGAAGAAGTTTATGGACTGGAAGCTAAAGATACAGGAAGTCTTTCTGATGCACTGATGGCAACAGCAAAGTATATGGTAGAAGAAAATCTGGATGAATACCTGGATGGCTTGACATATGTGATGGAAGGAACGTACCTGGAGGAGCTGGAAGAAGATACCATACGCAGTGAATTTCGCAGTCTGTTGACAGACAGCATTTATTATACGCTGGCTTCCAGATGCGGACTTGATCCGTTGGAACGGCAGGAAGAAATGGACTTCGTACATATCACAGACTATAACAGTTTATCAGTGCTGACATTTATTGGAAATGCGACGAGCATGGCCAGTGAGTCTGTGCTAGTGGATATTGGAAGATTTGTACACCGTATTTCATTAGAAGAAATGAAAAAGGGTATTGAAAATTCTGAGGAAAGGAATTATAATAAATTTAACACGTTAATTCGTGAAAGTGAAGAAAACAACAACAGAATCATAGAAAACGAATATTCACAGGAAGATGAAGGAGGAAATGAGCATGGGACTGACATATCATCGCAAAGGGGATTATCTGTTTCCGAATCTGACAATCCAGGAGACAGAGGTACAGATTGGGAAATACGGAATGCTGCGGAGGACATTTCTGAAGGAACACAAGAACAGCCTGTATCAGAGCCTGTTACTGACCGGGAAACTGAACAGCCATCTGGAAGAGATCGAGAAAACAGCACAGAAGAGATTGGAAGTACAGATGGCGAAACTGTTGGAGAAGAATCCGGCACCATCGAAAGAGGAGAACCCGATGGCGTGGACAGCACATATGAACAGTCTGACGGCAACAGCGGAAGAGAGCATCTTGACGGAATTGGTGTACAGCTAATTGAAGACACAAGTGAAGATCAGTTAAGTAAAGCAGAGGAAGAAATTGCCTCTGCTTTATCTTTGCCCGAACTTCCATCTGTAAATGAACAGAAAAGAGAAATCGAAAACAGAATAGCTGCCCTCTATGCCGGGGAGATTGCCATTCCAAGTGAGGTGGTCGATGAGGTTTTAAGAACCGGAGGAAACCGAAGCAAGAGCCAGCTTCGTATTATCTATAATTTTATGAGTGAACAGACACCGGAAGAATATACAGAGTTTGTGAAGCGGGAGTATGGGACTGGTGGAAAGGGCTTTGAAATCAATGGCATGGAATATTCTGTCTGGTTTGACGAAACGGGATTGCAGATTGCAGTAGGGCATACGGTTACCGATCAGATTCTGGATAAGGCGTTTTTATCCTGGGAAGATGTGAGTGGTCGTATCCATCAGCTTTTGAAGCAAGGCGAGTATGCACCACAGTCTGTACTTGATGTTGCAAGGGAGAATGCGATAAAGGAACATGCCCAGGCACTTGCCTATATGAAAGCGGATATGGCAGAGGGTGTAGCAGAACTTGTCTTTGATGAAGAGGATTTACCACATCTTCACAGTATTTATCCGGAAATTACTGATTATCTGGAAGAGAAACTAACAGAGCCGGAGTGGCTGGCAGATCTGAACGAGCGTCTGGAAGGACTGGCAATGGCTTATGAGGAAGATAAAAGCATTATGCGGTTCCGCACCTATAATCCAATCAGAATATCCGGTCAGTTTCAGAAATTTGCAGCAGAAGTAATTCCATACAATGCCAGAGATGAATTCGCATGGCAGGAACATAAGGTATTTATTACTCAAGATGAAATAGATGCTTTTCTTGCCGGTGGCGGTCCGTATTCGGATGGAAGGCTTTCTACCTATTCTTTTTATCTTCTGAATGGAGATGATAAGGCAAGGACAGATTTTATCAAGGAAAAATATGGGATAGGCGGTCAGAGCCATGCTTTATGTGGAGCAGACAATTCACATGCAGATTATGATGGGAAAGGTTTGAAGCTGGAGAGAGGGGACTATGGGAATCCAGATACTTCGGTGTTGCTGCCCTGGGCAAAAGTTGCAAAAAGAATCGGCTATCTGATTGATAACCAGCAGTTCTTACGTTCCGCAGATTATTCCCGTATGCCGGAATATGAGAGGGAACGGATTGCAGGAAAAGTGATCAGTTTTTATGCAAGGCTGCCAGAAGAAATCGAGCGTCCGTTCAAGCAGGATTTCTTTAATGAAGAAGCAAGAAAAGAACTTCCTGTTATGCTGAATGATTCGGGGCAGTCGCAGAAATTGTTACAGGCGATGGACGATGCACTGGCAATGCTGCCATTGGATTTTGAATCAGTGAATGAAACTTATGAGAAGAAATTACAGCTATTGACGGAAGTACATCAGTATGTGGAAGGCAGCTATACGATTTTCCCAGCACAGGAAGTACCAGATCAGGCAGATGGCTTAGATGGATACCAGATGTCTTTATTTGATATTGTGAGTGCCTCCGAACCAGAAGAAAATACAGAAGAACCAGAAGTGGAAGAATCGTCTGCAGAAATGGAGGAGGTACAAAAAGGGGAACCAGAATCTGAGCCAGAAGATGTAGTTGTACAGGAACAGTGGGACGAGAATGTATTTGAATATCAGGGGTATCATTTTGAAGCAGTGGGGATTCTTCCGCAAGGTCTGGAAGGGAAAGAACTGGTAAACCAGACAAGAGGAAATACAGAATTGCACTTGACTACCTACGAGCGAGAAGAAGATATTTTATATTCCTATGCAGGATTCTACGAAGCGAGTGGTTCATCAAAAGCTGATATTTTCCGGTGTATGGAAACCGGACGAAATTATATTCCAGGGGAGAACGAACTGTTTGGCTATGAGGGAGAATTTTTACCATATCTGCAGAATGAACAGGTGCAGGAACAGGAACCTCATAATTTCCATATTACGGACGATAACCTTGGTGCTGGCGGTCCGAAGGCAAAGTTTAAAGCAAATATGGAAGCTATCCGGCTGCTGAAAGAACTGGAACAGGATCAGAGATTAGCAACATCGGAAGAACAGGAAGTGTTGTCGAGATATGTTGGATGGGGCGGTATTCCCCAGGCTTTTGAAGAAAGAAACAGTGCCTGGGTAGAGGAATACACGCAGTTAAAAGGAGTCCTCACGCCAGAAGAATACAGTGCAGCAAGGGCATCAACGCTGAATGCCTTTTATACTTCTCCGACAGTTATCAAGGCTATGTATGAAGCACTTGGAAATATGGGACTGAAACAGGGAAATATCCTGGAACCATCCTGTGGAGTTGGTAACTTTATGGGACTTTTACCGGAAAGCATGAGTGCTGCAAATATGTATGGCGTGGAGCTTGATCCGGTTTCCGGGCAGATTGCGAAACAGCTTTACCAGAAGAACAGGATTGCAGTACAGGGATTTGAGGAAACCAGTTACCCGGACAGCTTTTTTGACTGTGTGATTGGAAATGTACCGTTTGGGGCATATCAGGTCAGTGACCGCAAGTATGACAGATACCATTTTACGATCCATGATTATTTTATCGCAAAATCCTTAGACCTGGTACGTCCGGGAGGAGTGGTGGCAGTTGTCACATCAAGCGGTACAATGGATAAACAGAATCCGGAAGTCCGACAGTATTTTGCAAACCGGGCAGACCTGCTTGGGGCAATCCGCTTACCGAACAATGCTTTCCAGAGAAATGCCAATACCAGTGTGGTTGCGGATATTCTGTTTTTCCAGAAAAGGGACAGGGCTGCGATCACAGAGCCAGACTGGGTACAGTTAAAAACCACATCAGAAGGCTATACGGTCAATTCTTATTTTGCTGACCACCCGGAAATGGTGCTTGGGGATTTCACAACAGAAAGTACCCAGTACGGAAAACAGGAAGTAACAGTAAAGGCAAAAGAGGGAGCAGATCTGGCAGAGCAGATAAAAGAAGCGGTAAAGTATATCCAGGGAACTATCACAGAGCAGGAGATTTTGGATACGGAACTGGAAGAACAGGTGGTATCCATACCGGCAGATCCGAACATTAAGAACTTCAGCTTTGCACTTGTCGGAGAGGATATTTATTACAGGGAAAATTCTGTTATGAATAAGATGGAACTTCCCGTTGTGACAGGCGAACGTGTCAGAGGCATGGTTGCCATCCGGGATGCAACAAACAGGCTTCTGGAACGGCAGTTGGAAGAATGCAGTGATGAAGAGGTTGCCAGCTTACAGGCTGAATTGAATCAGGTTTATGACAGCTTTACTGCAAAATATGGACTACTCAGCAGCAATGCGAATAAAAGAGCGTTCAGCATGGACAGCAGCTATTGCCTTTTGACTTCCCTTGAATTTTTGGACGAAAAGGGCGAGTTGAAGCGGAAAGCAGACATATTTACGAAAAGGACGATCCGCAGGGCAGAGCCGGTAACATCGGTAGATACTGCAAGTGAGGCACTGGCGGTATCTATCGGGGAAAAGGCAAAAGTGGATATTCCTTATATGATGGAGCTTACCGGAAAAACAGAGGAGGAGGTCACAGAGGAGCTTACAGGTGTTATCTTCAAGAATCCGCTTACGGATAAATGGGAGCCATCCGACGAGTATCTTTCCGGGAATGTCAGGGAGAAGCTGAACATTGCAAAGCAGTTTGCAGAGAACCACCCGGAATATATGGTCAATGTACAGGCACTGGAACGGGTACAGCCGAAAGATCTGGACGCTTCCGAGATTGAAGCAAGGCTTGGTGCAACATGGATTTCGCCGGACTATATTACAGAGTTCATGGCAGAAACATTCCATACACCACGACAGCATATCAATTATGAGCGTATCAAAGTACAGTATGCAGAAGTGACCGGACAATGGAACGTAAAAGGAAAGAACGTGGACAGCAGCAATAACCCGCTTTCCACCGCAACTTACGGAACACAAAGGGCAAATGCTTACAGGCTGTTGGAGGATGCACTGAATCTGCGTGACACAAAAATCTATGACACAATACATGATGCGGATGGGGAACACCGGGTACTGAACCGGAAAGAAACCACCCTGGCACAGCAGAAGCAGGAACTGATCCGGGAAGAGTTTAAAGAGTGGATTTTTAAGGATATGAGCCGACGGGAAACACTCTGCAAAATTTATAATGAACGGTTTAACAGCATCCGGCCAAGGGAATATGATGGCAGTCACATTCAGTTTGTCGGAATGAATCCGGAAATTAAGCTGATGGAGCATCAGAAAAATGCGGTGGCACATATCCTTTATGGAAATAATACCCTGCTTGCACACTGTGTAGGTGCAGGCAAGACGTTCCAGATGATCGCAGCCGGTATGGAGAGCAAGCGTCTGGGACTGGCACAAAAGAGTCTTTATGTGGTTCCGAACCATTTGCTGGAACAGTGGGGAAGCGATTTTTTACGCTTATATCCGGGAGCAAATATTCTGGTGGCAACGAAGAAAGACTTTGAACCGGCAAACAGAAAACGGTTCTGTTCCAGAATCGCAACAGGGGATTATGATGCGGTCATTATCGGACACAGCCAGTTTGAGAAAATCCCGCTTTCCAGGGAAAGGCAGATTTCATTGTTGGAAGATCAGATCGCAGATATTACCTATTCTATTGAAGCAGCAAAAGAGGAAGCGGGACAGCAGTATACGATCAAGCAGATGGAAAAGACAAAGAAAACCCTGAAAGCAAAACTGGAAAAACTGAATGACCAGACACGAAAGGATGATGTGGTGACTTTTGAGCAACTAGGCGTGGACAGGCTGTTTGTGGACGAGTCACATTTTTACAAGAACCTTTTTTTATACACAAAAATGCGGAATGTGGCAGGCATTTCACAGACCGATGCACAGAAAAGTTCAGATATGTTTATGAAATGCAGGTACATGGATGAGATTACCGGGGGAAAGGGAATCACGTTTGCAACGGGAACACCTGTATCAAACAGTATGACTGAATTATACACCATTATGAGATACCTCCAGTATGATACTTTAATGAATATGGGAATGGGACATTTTGATTCGTGGGCAGCAACTTTTGGAGAAACAGTTACGGCAATCGAATTGTCACCGGAAGGGACGGGCTATCGTGCAAAAACACGATTTGCCCGTTTCTTTAATCTTCCAGAACTGATTTCCATATTTAAAGAAGCTGCGGATATTCAGACTGCAGATATGCTGAATCTTCCTGTACCGGAAGCAGAATATATCAATGAAGTATTAAAGCCGAGTGAGGAACAGAAAGAAATGGTGGAAGCCTTTTCGGAACGTGCAGAACAGGTCAGGGGCGGTGCAGTAGATCCAAGGGTAGATAACATGCTCAAGATTACCAATGACGGAAGAAAATGTGCATTAGACCAGAGGCTTTTGAATGATATGCTACCGGATGCAGGGGAAAGCAAGGTAAATGCCTGTGTGGAGAATGCTTTCCAGGTATGGGAGGACGGAAAAGATACACAGGCTACCCAGTTGATCTTCTGCGACCTCAGCACACCGAAAAATGATGGAACATTCAACGTGTATGATGATGTAAGAAACAAGCTGGTGGAACGGGGAATCCCGAAAGAGGAGATCGCATTTATTCATGAATATAATACGGAAGTAAGAAAAGCGGAGCTGTTTGCAAAGGTGCGGGCAGGGCAGGTAAGAATCCTGATGGGTTCCACTCCGAAACTCGGTGCTGGTACCAACGTCCAGGACAGATTACTTGCACTGCATCATCTGGACTGCCCCTGGAAACCGTCTGATCTGGAACAGCAGGAGGGACGTATTCTCAGACAGGGAAACCAGAATGACAAGGTAAAAATCTTCCGGTATGTAACGGAAAATACGTTCGATTCGTACATGTGGCAGATTCTGGAAAACAAGCAGAAGTTTATTTCACAGATCATGACCAGTAAATCCCCGGTGCGTGCCTGTGAAGATGTAGATGATACAGCTCTATCTTATGCAGAGATCAAGGCACTGGCAACAGGAAACGAATACATCAAAGAAAAGATGGATCTGGATGTGCAGGTAAGTAAACTGAAACTTCTGAAAGCAAACCACACCAGTCAGATCTATCGTCTGGAATCGGATATTGCAAAGCGGTATCCAGTACAGATTACCGCATTAAAAGAGAAGATTGCCGGTATGCGTGTGGATGCAGATGTGGTTAAAGGAATAGATTTACAGGATAATGACCACTTTGCAATGACAGTCGGTGGAAAGCTGTATACCGATAAAAAAGAAGCGGGAGTTGCACTACTTTCAGCAGCATCCGGCTTGAAGTCCGTGAAATCAGCAGGGCAGATCGGGGAATATCATGGTTTTGCACTTTCTTCAGAATATAATTTCCTGTCGAATACTTATACCATGACGATTAAGGGAAAATGTTCTTATAAGATTGAGTTCGGAAAGGATACTCTGGGCAATATCCAGAGAATTCATAATGCACTCTCTGCAATCGGGAAAAAGCTGGCAGATACCGAGCAGAATCTGGAAACGGTACAACAGCAGTTAAAGACCGCACAGGAAGAGGTGCAGAAGCCATTCCCGAAAGAAGCGGAACTGAGTGAAAAAATGGAACGTCTGGCAGAATTAAATGCCATGCTCAACATGGATGAGAAAGGGGGAGAAAATCTTCTGGCAGATGAGGGAATCGGGGAAAACCCGGAAGTAAACATGCCGGAGGAACGACAGGACAGAATTGCTGACAGTGTTCATAAAACGTCTGTTCTGGAAAGACTGAAAGAACAGAAACAGCAGGAGCAGACAAGAGAAACACAGCAGAAACCTAAAAAGAAACATGAACAGGAGTTATAAAGGGTATCCCGTCAGAGTGACCAGAGCTTTGGCGGGATTTTTCTATGGAGGATTTGATTATGGCAAACAGAGAAGAACAATTAAAGCAGATTACAGAGCAGTTGGAACAGGGTGTTGCAGAAATATTCACATCAGAAAAGTATAGCGAATATCTGAATACAATGGCAAAGTTCCATAATTACAGTTTCAATAATACTCTGCTGATCGCCATGCAGAAACCGGAAGCGACACTGGTAGCGGGGTATCAGGCATGGCAGAAGAAATTTAACCGGCAGGTAAAAAGAGGGGAAAAAGGCATACAGATCATTGCCCCGGCTCCGTTTAAAGAGAAACAGGAGATTGAAAAAACTGATCCGGAAACAGGAGAGATTGTGATCGGGGAAGATGGACAGCCGGAAACAGAAGTAGTAGAGCGTGTCATTACAAGATTCCGGGTTACGACAGTATTTGATGTCAGTCAGACCACAGGAGAACCGATTCCAGAGTTTGAGGTATCAGAACTGGAGGGGGATGTTCTGATCTACCATGATTTTATGGAAGCACTGAAAACGGTTGCCCCGGTTCCCATCCGTTTTATTGAGATTGATGGGGAGGCGAAAGGCTTTTATCAGCTTGTCGATAAATATATCGCTGTCCAGCCTGGCATGAGTGAAGCACAGACCATGAAAACAGCGGTGCATGAAACGGCACATGCAGTATTGCATGATCGTGACCAGATGGAAGCAGAGGGCATCGTAAAAGACCAGCTTACAAGGGAAGTGGAAGCAGAAAGTGTTGCCTATGTGGTATGCAACCATTTTGGACTGGATACATCGGAGTATTCCTTTTCCTATATTGCGAGCTGGTCTTCCGGTAAAAATATGAAAGAGCTTCGTGCTTCTATGGACACCATCCGTAAGACTTCTGCTGATATGATCGGACAGATTGAGGAAAAACTCAAGGAACTTCATATCGAAAGGCCAGAGCAGGAAGTAACTGCTGTGGAGCAGACAGAAGAACTGAGTGTCATGCAGTATGCGGAGCAGACCATCAACCGTCTGGAACAGGAACGGACGATTTTCAGCAATGACCAGAGAAACCTTATCGTGAATTTTGCTTATAAACTGGATGACAGGGAAGCAACGGAAAAACTGGCAGAGAATCTTGCAGAATCTATTCTGGATGGAAACAGGGAAGCGGTACTAAAACTGATTGGAGAAGCGGAGGAACAGATTGACAGTCTGCCGGATTCGATGATCGGTTTATCAGAATTGCATGAAGCCGGATTTTATTCAGAAAGTATGCTTCCGCTTACCAGGGAACGGGCAGTGGAACTGCACCATGAGGGAGTAACAGTTTACGGGCTGACCGGAGCAGTGAGTGGTCAGGAACAGTCACAGAGGGTTATGAATCTGGAACTGGATATTTTACAGCATGACGGGTTATTCGGAGTGACGAAATTTGAATGGGAAAATTACCGGAGAAGTCAGGAAACGGTTATGACACCGGAAGAAAAAGCAAAAATCAAAGAAACACTTCTTTTAGAAAGTGATGGAAACCGCTATGGAATTTACCAGATCAACAGTGGACAGGAAGAAAGAGGGTACCAATTTTTAAGTCTGGAAGCGGCAAAAGAAATGGGATTTACCGTAGATGGCAAAGACTATCAGATGGTTTACAGTGAAAGACTGAGAGATGCTACGACACTGGACAATCTTTTTGAGCGTTTTAATATAGAACGACCAAACGATTTTACCGGGCATTCCATGTCAGTCAGTGATGTGATCATTATGAACCGGGGCGGCAGATTAACCGCATACTATGTGGATTCCTTTGGTTTTACAGAACTGCCGGACTTTGTGGCACAGAGAGCTGAGATGTTAAATGCCAATCCGGTAAAAGCATATCCGGAAGTTTATATGGGAACTTTGGAAAAGGCTATGCAGGAGAGAAATGTAGATGCTTACCTGGATTCCAGAAAACTGAATATTGACTGTAAAAATGCAATCGAACAGGCAATCACAGAAAACTTTGATGGCATGAGTCTGAACCCGGATACTGCGATAGATGTGATCGGAAAATATGGAGAAGAACGTGTTGCCTTTGTTCTGGCAAACACATTAAAGCAACTTTCTTATGATGGAAGATTTTCTGATGGCAATAAACGGTGGGCAGATGGCATTGATATTCCGGAAAATATCAGCAGAGGAATAAATCTGAACAGGGACTATATTGTGGGCAGCCATCCTGCAGTCCTGAATGGATTTATTGATATGGCAAGAAAAGAAATCCGTACCCGGAAACTGGAAGAGGTGCTTGGTGTGAAAAATCAGCATATCACTGAAACTACAAGAGAGTATGAAGCAGACGGACATACAGGCACCTGGTATGCGATGGATATGAAAACGTATCATGGGGAGCGATTCTTCCAGATGAGGAGTGAGGAATACGGTCAGGACGTGGCAGATATTATCGTATCGGAAAATGGAACACTGGTGGCAGAAGACATCTGGCATGGATTTGATGAAGGAGCCAGGGAAGCTATTTCAGAATATCTGGAAGAAAATGGTGCAACGGTATATGACCTGATGGACATTCCAGACCAGGCAACAGTCATCTTAGCAGACGGAACAGTTATGAAAATCATGGAACAGCAGTCAATCAGTACGGATACATGGGAGCCGACATTGACCGGACAGAATCAGCAGGGGGAAGAACAGAAATTCAGTTTTTTCGAGATACATAAAGTCAGAGAAAATAATGGCATTGACCTGAAAATGCCAGAAAATCATTATATTGACCAATATTATGTGATCGAAGATCTGGCAGCAAAAGGTGGAATGAAGATTGAGCGATATAAGGATCTTGGAGCTGCCCTCGGAGCATATTACTCTCTGCCAAACCATAAAATGAAAGCTCTTGGAATTGAAAATACGGCACCGCTGCGAGGCAGTCTTGATTTCATCCAGTGTAAGAATGGAATAGATACGCTGATCTATGATTGTCAGAAAGTGGAAGGATGGTTGAATCCGCAGATATACAATACTTTTAAAGATATACGCAACAGTTTGGCAGGGCATGATACAGAGATAGCATACCAGATTGGAGAGAAGTATTTTACAATCCAGACAGTAGAAGATGGTTATGATTATACATTCTATGATAAGGACTATCTGGAACTGGATGGTGGTGTCTACGATAATCCGGATATTTCTATTTCAGAAGCAATGGAGAACATTTTAGAGGAAGAAGGATTGCCCCTAGAAGGTGCAAATGTGATGGATTATGAAGAACTGTATGCAGAAATTGAATATGCAGAAGAAGAGAGAATGGAGAAGATACAGTTTGAACGTAATTGTCCAAAGGCTTTTTTTGATGGTTATGACAGGGAACCGGCATTAAAAAATTATGAAGGAATAACCGTACAATTTAAAATGTCTGGTATGTATTTAACAGTGCAACCGACTGAGGAAGGCTATAAATACCTGGTTTATGATCAGAAACTTCATGAAATTTCAGGAGATGCCTGTGGAAATCCAGAAGATTCTATTCAGAAAGCAATGTATGCCAGCCTGAAAAATGAAGGTTTGGAAGATGTTGAATGTGTAAAAGTTGATGACAGGGAGTTTCGGGATAAGGTAATCAGTCATTCTAAAGAAGTGCTGGCCAGTGGAGATGTTCGATTCACTTCGGAACTTGGCAGATGTGAAACAGCATTGAATGGAATGGGGAGGGCAGAAATTGAATATGAAGTTTTATTTCATGCAAGAGCTGTTCTGGAAGAAATGGGACTGGAAAATGAAGTTACATTGATTGGGGCGAGAGTACATGGTTCCAGAAGCAGAGATGACCTGTATCGTGCAGATTCTGATCTTGATGTAGTGCTTTCTTATCGGGGAAATATTCGGGAGGATAGTTTTTTTAACGAATTGAATTCTTATGGTATGGCAATAGCAGGCATTAAAGTAGACATTAACCCAATCTTAGAAGAAAGAATTACTCTGGCAGAGTATATAAAGGAATCAGAAGCCTATCTTGATCAGCAGGAAATCAAGAAACTCGCAGTGGACTTGGATAATTTTAGTTATGAGTATGATACTTATGGATATAAGGATACCGTTGAAAATAGGGAAGAACAGGTCGAGAAAATCACAGAGGATATTTTGAACAAGGATACAGCAGGTTTAAAAAACTGGCTGATTGAGGTGTCGGAAGAATCGGATATAGACAGTGATGTAGTCACTGCCCGATCATTGCTTTCACGTCTGGAAAATGCGGAAACACTCTCTGTTTTTACCAGGCAACCAGAGCAGGAACAGCCAGAAGCCACGATTACTTTTTATGTTGCAGAGTGTATGGAATTTCCTGTTATGGGTGAGTATCATGAGAACCTTACCTTGGAAGAAGCCCTACGCATTTATGAAACAATTCCTGCAGATCGCATGAATGGAATAAAAGGTGTTGGATTTGAACTGCATGATGGAAGTGATTACGACGGACCGTATGACCTTATGCGACTTGGAAAAGTTGATCGGGAAGAGGTGGATATGATTCAGCATTATAAGAAAAGTCCATTAGTACAGAAAGCAATGGATGATGTGGAAAAATATTTTGCTCAAAAGCAGGAGCTTACGAAAATAGCGGAGAAGCCTGTACAAAAAGAAAATGTTCCGCAGCCAAAGAGCAGAAAAGAATCTGTTCTTCAGGCACTCAGAGAGCGTCAGGCGAAAATAAAAGAGCAGGAGCAGAATACATCGAAAGAAAAATCCAATGCACATAAGAAGGGAGATGTAACATTATGATAGTAAGGTTTGAGGAAGATGAATATATAGCAGTGGCAATTTTTGATGCAGGAAACCGGGTACAGACAATGGAAGCAATGGATGAGATTTTTTCCTATCTGGACGAAGATATGAAGCTGCTGATTTTTACAACGATTCAGAAGCTCTATTATCTTAGCGATGAGGGATATGAAGAATTGCAGAAAATGGTAGAAATTTATAAAGCAGATCTGGAGGTGGATGGAGAATGAGTAGAAGTCAGTTTGCAGTTTATCAGTTAAAAAAGAAACCGGAATTGAGAAATCTTCTTTTCCGTACCTATGAAGAACTTGCACAGGATCAGATTCCGGTGCAGGTGGCAAATTATGAACAGGTGTATCTTGGAACAATGAAACCGGGAGAAACGCCAGAGCAGATAAAAAAGGATCTGGAGAAGAAACAGCCCCATAATTATAAAGGTCATGCAGTCAGTACCAGTGATGTGCTGATCCTTAATGATAATGGTGCCACGACCACTTACTATGTAAACAAAGACACTTTTATAGAGATTCCTGATTTTATGAAAGTCACATCTTCAGAAAGCGGTGGACTTACAAAAGATACAGTTGGATATGAAATAGAGGGAAAAGACGGAACATGGGAAGTAATAGATTACCTGTTGGTAGAGGGAAAAAATTATTTTCTTATGGAACATGAGCAGTATGGGAAAGATGTTGCGTATGTAGTCTTAGATCAGAAAGGTAATGTGCTTGTAGACAGCACCTACAACGGATTTGATGATGTAGTAAAACAGAAGATTCTTGATTCTCTGCATCCGCCAGTGCAGGAGCAGACAGAAGGCTATAAACCGAAATTGGATAACTGGCAGAAGTACATGGAGAATGGAGAATACCTGCGAAGTGCGGAAATCACAGAGGAAGCAAATTATAATATGATTGACGGACTTAAGAATAATGCTGCACCAAAAGATAAAAAGAACCGTCAAAAAGAATCTGTCCTTGCAAAACTGAATGAGAAAAAGGAAGAAGTTGCAAGACGCACTGGACAGAAAGCTATGCAACAGGTAATGGAATCTGAGGGAGAACGTACCAAAAAATAGAGCAAGTAGAAGAGAGGCTGGTCACATAATTGTGGCTGGCTTTTTCTATGTAAGGTAATAATTTAATATACACCATAAACTTTAAATAGATAGGGATATATGATATTATAATAAAGCAAGACATAATTAATAGAAGTATGGAGAAACTGAATATAGTGTGGATAAAAAAATGGAAAATAAAAAGAAATTTAATTTCAGTAATGACGAAAATAAAGGCTTTTTTTGAAAAAAGAAATTGGAACTATGTTGCGATTATTGCAATTATATTTGGTGGAGCAGTAGTAGTATACACATCATGTTGGATTAATGATTCGGACAGAAGAAATATTGCTGTTGGAATTGGAACAGGAATTATTACATCAGCATTAGTTACGTTATATCTGGAAATTATAAATGCCCAAATCGAGCGAAAAAAATTACAAAAATATAAAAAGATGATATTTAGTCCATTGTGTGATTCAGTAAGAAAGCTATATATTCATATTATATTAAACATTGATGAATATCGAGTAAGAGAAGAAAAGAAGACATTATTTTTTATTCCTATGAAAGAAACAAAAGAAATTTCAGATTTTTTTAAGAAAATGCAGGAGATTGATATAGAGAGTATTACTGAGGAAAAAGAAAAGAGAAAATTAGAAGAATTTTCAACTATCTCTTTGGTGTATTTTAAAGAGATAATTAGTCAGTATGAAGGTCTACCGTTTGAAAGCCTGTTGTTGGACAATATTATTACCCAAGAAGAATATGATAACTTAAAACATTTTACACTGATAAATGAATGTAAGAAATGTATCCATATGTTGAGTGATAATAATATGTTGGATAAAGACAAGTATTATACTAGCGTCCATTTAAATCATTGTATGTTGTTGTTTATGAATAGATTAGCAAGAATGTTTAAGTTTATTGAAGTACAAATAGAAGCAGAAAACAAGTGGATCAAGACTCATTTAGACGATATATATTATAATGAAGTATATCTTTTTTCAGACGAATATGTAGAACAATGGGCTGAGAGGGCAGAAGCAGAAGCTGAGTATTATGCAGAACATCCAGAAGCATTTGAAGATATGGAAGAAAGCGAAGAAGATAGATTATTTGAAAAAATAAACGAAGCTATATGGGCTGGAGATGTGGAAACTATAAAAAAATGTTTTTCTCAAATTGATAAAAATGATAAACAAATACAAGCAGAATTGACATGGATTGTAGCTAAAGATGTTATGAAAAATAGAGAATTACGTGAACTATATTTTCAGAAATATGGAGTAAAATATAAAGTACGAAAAGAAAAAAGGAGAAATTCATAACGCAAAAACAGATAAAAAGTATTTGTTCAATAAATAAAGGGAACACATAAGAAGAATAATTTGTGTTCCCTCTATTTATTGAACTGCTAATTTTACATGTTTGGTTTGGATAGGTAATCATAATCTTTTGGAAAAGTGATATTGTCCCAGTCTATTTTTTTCGCTTTGTAAACTAATTCGTTATATACGGAGTCAGATCTTTTCCGGCGATATGTAGCAATGACCTGTAATGGAAGTCTGGTAGCAGTCCGAATATCTATATTTAACACCGTATTTGGTACATATTCAGAATAAGGAGTTTTTACAAAGCCAAGACAGGCTTTTACGCCACCAGCTAGTTTTTCAGTGTATAATTTCGGGTTGCAGCCATTGAAATCTCCAACCATTTTTGCAGAGATATTTTTGACCATAAGTTGTGGCAGAATTTCTAGTTTTAATTGTGTAGTTCCATCAGGGGCAAATGAAAAATCATCGGGACTTAACTTATGATTCAAACAACGCTCATAAAAATCAGTAGCAGTAGTTTTATCTGCTAATTTTATGCCTGTCAGGTGAAGAAAATTATACGGATTAAAACTTACTTCCAAAGAAGAAATATGTTTATGTTTATCTTTTAAAATGAATAAAAGCTGATATCCGTCAAGATTCTCTTTATATTTAACGGCACAATCTGTGATGATGGAGATAGCTTGTTGTTTGGTATATTTTGCCATGTTATGACCTCTGAAATCTGTAAAAATATTTAAAGGGAGATTACAATGCCGTAGCATTGTGCATCTCCCTTATAGACTGATTTTTCTGTTGTCCGCCAACACTCCAGCTCATATGTCTGGCTTTGCTTTCAGGTTTTTCTGTTGCCTGCCAACTCTCCGATCCACGTTCGGCTTTCGTTTCGGATTTTAGGTGTCAGCCACACCAACAGGATGTCGCCTGTTTTCCTATTTATAGTATATGCGATAAAATGAATTTAGTCAATGGAGAAAATGAAAAATAATTTGGAAATTTTCTCATTGAGATTTTTAGCGGAAGTAGGAATGTCCTTGTGAGGTTTCGTGCAGAGTTTCTTGGATATGCGGGTGCCTAAGAATAATATTTACATTAGAGCATACTGTACGAAGTTCCCGTTCATATTCACGCCGGGTGTTAAATTCATCCCGCTGTACGGTCTGCAATTTTGTTAAACGATTTTTTTCTTCACGCAACATTTTCAGGGTAGGAAGTTTTTGACCCTGTGATTTTTCTCTGAGTATTCGGAGAGCAGACTCATAAAGAGTGAGTTCTGCCCGGTGATCGTCATAAAATTTTTCTTTATTTCGACTTTTTCGGTAATCGGAATAGATGGATTTGTTGGCAAGGTACTGTCCGGTGTAATGAATCTGTTCATTTATATTTTTTAAAGCGTCTTCTGTGGATTTCAGAGTATTTCTGGCATCAGTGCTTTGGGCAGAGGCATTGGAAAGGGCAGTATCTAAATCTTCCTTGCTCTGGAAACCATGTTCCTGTACATAGGCAACTGTCTGAGCCATCATCTTAAGATTAGACAGCTTTACCTTTTGTGCGTATGCCTGACTTTGCTGTGTCTTGATACAGTGCTGCAAATCTGTTACAAGTCGTAAATCAGATTTTATAAAAAGGAAAGAGTGTGTAGTTTCGTCAGTTTGGACAGAAGCTGACGATTTTGACTGTTCTGAAAAATCTGTAACTGGTCTGTCAGTAGAATGTGACTTTTCAGCGTGTTGCCTGTTGGAGTTCTCCTGGAATACCTGCATAAGATGATTTTCTTCATAAAGCGTTCCGAGATTTCTTCCAGTGATGTATTTTTGACGATTAGGATGCAGGTAGCTGTATCTGCCACGACTGACTTTAAATGTGATATTATATCTATCAGACAGCAATCTGGAAAATTCTTCTTGTGATGTTGCCTGTGAAGCAACTGCATCAATCGCATCACGAAGGTATTGCTTCTCCGTTTGAAATGTTGTCTGTCTTGGAGTAAGTCCTTTCTTTTTCAGTTCTGCATTGTGTTCATCGAGATTTTTTTGACCTCTGCGTTTTGCCCAGTATTCTTTTTCAGATATTTTCTTTTCTGCGGGGTTCAGAAGATCTACCTGGTTTAGTCCATTGGAACGGCACATATCCATAACTTTTTGCTTTAAGTAGATTCTGTATCTGTCAGAAAGATGATGTTTATATCCGGCTTTTGAATCCCGGTCAAATTCCATATAGGGCTGTGGTTCTGTATTATATTTTCGCACACTGTTGATTACAATATGCACATGAATATTTCCGCTGCCATTATGACCATCAGTGTGGGTGCAGACAAGAGCCTGGTGTCCGGGAAAATTCTCTCTGGCATATTCTACGCCAAGTTTCTGTGCCTGTTCTCCGGTCAGACCATGTTCTTCCTGATCTTTAGGATCAAAGCTGATGATGTAGTGATGCGACTTAATCTCATTAAAAGATTGATTTTTATGAAAGAAAGCGTTAGTTTCCCGACATTCTGCATCAAATGTAAACGGATCACAATTTATACCATCCAGATAATATTCTTCACGAAGAAGCATATTCCCATTTTCATCAAGAATTGGTTTTTGTGTATATTCATCATGTTGGAAAATCAGATAGCGTTCAGTTTCTCCATAATCGGCATTTTTGCTTGCAATATGCTTCAGGATTGCCATATTAGTTTTCTCCTGCGCTATTTCTATTATTTGCATTGACAGTGATAAAATCTCCAGCCAGTTTTATTACTTCGTATTTTAATTTATAAATTTCAGTAATGCTCTTTTTGATTTCGTTGCGCATTTCCTGGGAATGAAGTCCACCAGTATTAAAGTAACGAGCTATAGTGTTTTTGCAAGGTCATTGACACATTGTTCGCCCTGCATTAATTGCCAGAGGATTTTCATACGTGTGAAATCGCCCATAGCCTTATGTAGTTCACTCAGTTTCTCCAATTCAAAGGCGTTTGGAACGTCAAAAGTAATATTTTGTGGTTGGCTCATAATATATCTCCAATCTGTGAAAAGCTGTTTGACAGATAAAATTTAGGTGAGTATCATAGTTTAAGGAAGGAGTTGATTGATATGCCGCATTATAATCTGCCTCATAATCATGGGCAGAATATCGAACGAGTTTTAGATAATATGCCTTCGGCAGAGGGCTTTCAGGATATATCTTTTTTGTTTCAGCAGCTTGGCGATTCAACACGTTTAAGGATTTTGTGGCTCTTGTGCCATTGCGAGGAATGTGTATGCAACATAGCGGCGGCTGTTGACATGAGCGCTCCGGCTGTGTCCCATCATCTGCGTATTTTAAAGAAAAGTGGAATTATTATTAGCCGCAGAGAAGGAAAAGAGGTATATTACACCCTTTCAGATACCCCGCAGGCAAAATTATTACATCGTTCTGTTGATGCGTTATTTGAAATATCCTGTCCGACAAATCAATAATCTAATTCCTTATCCAACGGAAGTTTGAGGAAATGCGCCGCTTTTACTTCAAAATGCGGCGCATTTCTAAACCAGTTAAGACAGCGTGGATGCGTCTAACCGTTTTACTTTCATGGCACGAATTGCGTTTAAAATAGCAATAACAGAAACACCAACATCAGCGAACACAGCCGCCCACATATTTGCATATCCCACAGCCCCTAAAATCAGTACCAGGAATTTTACACCTAAAGCAAATACGATATTTTGGTTTGCGATGCGGATGGTCTTTCTAGCAATTCGTATTACAGAGGCAATTTTGGAGGGCTCGTCTGTCATTAAAACAATATCAGCCGCTTCAATCGCCGCATCAGAACCCAAACCGCCCATTGCAATTCCTACATCTGCCCGTGCCAGCACAGGAGCATCGTTGATTCCGTCTCCGACAAATACCAGTTTTCCTTTTTCGCTTTTTTGTTTCAACAGTTCCTCTACCCGTTCAACTTTATCCGCAGGAAGAAGTTCCGTATATGCCTGATCCAGACCGAGACGGGCAGAAACTTTCTGACCTACGGCATCTGCGTCTCCGGTAAGCATAATAGTTTTGCGTACACCGGAAGATTTCAAATCCTTGATTGCCGCTGGAGCATCTGTTTTGATTTCATCCTCAATGACAATACATCCGGCATATTTGCCGTTACAGGCAATGTAAACAACCGTACCAATGGAAGTGCAAGGGATATAACGAATGTTTTCTCGTTTCATTAGTTTAGCATTGCCAGCCAGAACTGTATTATTGTCAATGACAGTACGCACACCGTGTCCTGCAACTTCTTGAATATCCCCGATGCGATTATGGTTGATCTCTTTTCCGTATGCCTTTTTTATGGAAAGCGAAATCGGATGATTAGAATAATCTTCTGCGTATGCGGCAAGTTCCAAAAGCTGTATGTCTTTTATGCCGTTTGGATGAATCTCACTGACAGCAAAAGAGCCTTTTGTCAAAGTCCCTGTTTTATCAAAAACCACATATTCAGCATGAGCTAATGATTCCAGATAATTGCTGCCTTTTACCAAAACACCGATTTTAGATGCTCCCCCAATACCACCAAAGAAACTAAGCGGTATGGAGATAACAAGCGCACAAGGACAGGAGATAACCAGAAAAGTTAATGCCCGGTAAATCCATATGCTGAATGCCTGTCCGGTAATAAATGGGGGAAGGATTGCCAGAGCTAATGCCGCAAATACTACAGCAGGGGTGTAGTAGCGGGCAAAGCGGGTAATAAAATTCTCTGTCCGTCCTTTTTTATCACTTGCATTTTCTACTAGATCAAGAATTTTTGCTACGGTGGATTCTCCAAATTCCTTAGTTGTGCAAATTGTTAAAATCCCGGTCTGGTTAATGCAGCCACTTATGACTTCCATTCCCGGCTCTACCTCACGAGGCATGGATTCTCCGGTAAGCGCAGAGGTATCTAATGCAGAGGAACCTTTCAGAATAGTTCCGTCCAGTGGAATCCGTTCTCCCGGTTTTACTATGATTGTGTCTCCAATTTGGACTTCATCAGGATCGACCTGTATCAATTCCCCATTACGCTGTACATTCGCATAGTCCGGACGAATATCCATTAAACTTGCAATGGATTTTCGAGATTTGGAAACGGCATAAGACTGGAACCATTCACCAACTTGATAAAACAACATTACAGCTACGCCTTCTGAATGTTCTCCCAGAACCAATGCGCCGATAGTGGCAATCGTCATTAAAAAATTTTCATCGAATACCTGTCCATGAAGAATGTTCGTGATTGCTTTCCATACAATATCCCATCCAACAACAATGTAGCAGATAAGGAAGATGCCTGCCTCCATATATTCAGGAAGGTAAAACAGGCTTCCTGCAAAAAATAGAATTGCCGCTATGACAATTCGTGCAAGCAAATGTTTTTGCTTTCGTGTCATAATCTATAGTCTCCTTTCTGATGTAAAAACACCAGCTACCGGGATACGGCAGCCGGTGTCCAGCTTCGTTTATACCTTTACAGTTACATCCGGCTCGATTTTTTTGATCAGTGCCTTTGCTTCGGTCAGGATAGCATCAAATTTGTCATCCGGCGCTTCGAGTATCATTTTCTGGTTCATAAAGTTTACGGATACATTTGTGACGCCATCAATCTTCTTTACAGCAGTTTCGATCTTTGCGGCACAGTGTCCGCAGTCAAGATCGAGTAACTTGATTGTTTTTTTCATAAGGATTATTCCCCTTTCTTAGTAATTTTAGTTGGTTTGACATGACTGAACAATTAAAAGAATGTTTAATCGTTCATGCCGCAAGTATATGCACGATAAAGGAAAAAGTCAACGGATTGGAAACAGATATTACCTTTTGGATCGCAAAACCTACTGATTGGATTTAGAGAAAAAATATATTTCTTTTTGGATAAAAAATACTTCCCTATGGAGCGTACAAAACGTAAATCCAGTGTTTATAATGACTGCGTTCCCTACGGGGGACGGGTACCCAATTTTAAAGAGAAAGAAGGGATGAAATTGAAAAAAGAGCAATTTGATGTTACAGGAATGACTTGCTCTGCCTGCTCTGCAAGAATTGAAAAGAGCGTGAGTAAACTTCCCGGAATAAAAGAAGTATCTGTTAATTTATTAAAAAACAGTATGGTTGCATCTTATGATGAATCTATTTTAGATACATCGGGAATTATTCAGGCGGTAGAAAAAGCAGGATATGGTGCAATTCCAAAAACACTTGCACAGAGTGGTAGTAAACCTGCTGTTGCGGCTGGAAAACCAGAAATTAGTACGGCGCAGAAAGACCATAAACAAATGAAACAATCTTAACCACACGCTTTTGAGCAAGTTAAGGGACGAGAAAACCGTAAAATTACTGTTACTATTTCCCAGAGTGCTTCACATTTAATAATCTATTTTGAAGATTCGGGGACGGGGGTTCCAGAAGGAAAAGAAAAAGAGATTTTTAGACCTTTTGAAACTACAAAAGAAAACGGAATTGGATTAGGATTGAATATTGTTAAAGATATTGTAGAAAAATATCATGGGGATATATCTGTTAAGCGTTCTGAAACTATGCTTGGAGCGAAATTTATTGTAACATTACCAAAAGGAGATATATAGGCTTTGGTGATCTCACCGGTATCCGGATCAAGGATTGTTGCAGGATCTCCTGCCCAATCGACCTCAACCTGCTCACCAGGTTTCCGGTTGATATGCATGGTAGCACGTCGTTTCTGCTCATCCTGCTGGATGTGATAGCAGAACTGGGAATACATAAGTGGTTCTTCGCCATTTGCATGACAATCCTCCATGTATTCTGTCCACAAGAGTTTCTTACTGACTCCGTTACGGAGTAATTCTTTATGGACATAATCGTAGTCAGGCATCCGTTTATTGGATCTGACTTGCTTTGTAGAAGGAAAAAACATTTCTGCAAGAACAGCATCGGTATCGCTTTTATCAAGCGGCCAGGAAATATTTAATTCCTTTGCACGCTTCAAAACGCGATTAACCGTTTTCTTGGAGACATTGCAGCTGTCGGCAATGCTCTGCTGACTGAGTCCCAGACTTTTTAGCCTGAGAATCTCTCGATACTTGGTCATGGTCATGACCTCCTTTGAATGAATTTACACCAGCTGGTGCATGATTACATTCTAAAGGATTTATGATAAAGGTTTCCACTACCGGAAGGATGGTTTCCTAAAAAACGGATTTGCGGTTTCCTGTCACCGGACAGCAGGGACACGGGCACCGGATTATTCAAGACGGACATATCAACGTAAAAGTTGAGTTTGGCGAGGGTGAGGGAAAAGTTCCGCTTGATAATATCGCTAAAAGAGCCGAAGAATATAAGCCCAAAGAACGAGTGACCTACAAAATGATAAAGGAGTACATAGAAGCTAAATACGGCTTCAAAGTACATACCGCATATATCGCAGAGGTAAAGAGAGATTTAGGCTTGCCGATGTATGATGCTCCTAATGCGGTAGAAGAATTGAAACAGCCGAGGAAGCATCCGACAGCAGAGAAAGTGGAAGCGATAAAGGATGCGTTGAAGCATTTTGAAGTGATTTAATGAGGATAGGCGTATCATTAGAAATAGTGGTACGCTTATTTTTATCCCTTTTGTGTAAGTAGGTAATCATCCGTATATTGACATTTTATAATAGCCATCTGATACTGTTTCTGGCTGTCTGCCAGATTCTATATCAGATGGCTTAGTATTATTTTTTTAGTTTAGTACGGCAGTATTCCGGAAGATCTTCTGACCATGGAAGCAGTTTCTTTAACTCTTCCTCTTTAGGAAAAGCTCCCATTTTTCTGAGTTCATCCAATATATAGGTCAGATATGCGTATGGTTTCAGATGGTTCAGAAGTGCCGTTTCTGTAATGCTATAAACAAGGGCGCTGGCATCTGCTCCCCGTACACTTTTGGCAAACAGCCAGTTGCGGCGTCCCACTGCAAAGTTTTTCAATGCACGTTCTGCACTGTTATTGTCTATACTGAGATGACCATCTTCCAGATACCGTCTCAGATATACTTCCTGATTAAGTGTATACAAAATGGCATCACCAATAAGGGAAGACCTGTCTACAGAATCTTCCATCGTATGCAGTCATTCAAACATGGCATCCATAACCGGACGGGACTGTTTCTGGCGCTCCTCATATTTTTCTTCCGGTGTTTTATTGTGGATCATCTCCTCGATCTTATAGAGGATCCCGATCCTTGACATCGCCTGATATGCAACGGTCTCTTTCAGCTGTTCTTTTGTGAAGTCTTTTTTTAATGCTGTGAGGGCTGCATCAAAACGTCGTCTTGCATGGGTAAGGCACCCGCTTACTATGATACCTTCTCCTAAACTGTGATAAGCCTGATATCCATCACAGGTCAGATACCCACGAAACCTGTTCCCTAAAAAGTTTACAGGATGATATCCCGCACGGGTCCTTTCATAATCGAAGAGTACCATCTGCGGGGAACCACTGGATTCATCCGTGAGATATACCCACATCCAGTTCTGGGTCGTCCCTTCCTGATCCGGTTCTCCGAGTACCTGGATACGGCTTTCGTCACAATGGATATATCTGCTTTCCAGAAGTTCTTCTTTCATCAGCTGATACAGCGGTTTCAGGTATCTGTCTGCACAGTTTATGATCCAGTTCGCCATAGTCTTTGTGGAGAGATCAAGATCATATCTGGCAAACTCTCTTTCCTGACGTGCCAGAGGCATTCCATTTACATATTTAGCATTCATGATACCGGCGACAAGGGAAGGCGTAGCGATACTTCCACGGATCAGGGAAGGTTCTTTTTCCGGACGTTTCATGGACCCGCATTTCGGGCAGCTGTATACATAAGTGATCTCTTCTTCAACCGCAAACTTTGCAGGTACAAAGCGCAGGCGTTTTACGATCTCCTTTGTTACTACATTGTATTTTTTTCCGCATTCCGGACAGTAACGGGCTTCCCCTTCCAGTTTATAGGTCCTGGTCTCAACGGTCTCAAAATTGGAAAGGTCTTCTTCCTTCTTTCCTTTTCTTTTTTTACGTTTATAAGAGGATGGCCGGATCTCTTCAAAAAGTTCTTCTGTTTCTGCATCCGCACTGGCTTCTGCCTCATTGAACAGGTTCATCTGTTCATAGCCTTCGGCATACTTTTCGCTGGATGCACCAAACTGTTTCCTCTGTGCAAGGGTAAGGCGGTCAGAGAGCATGGCATTTAAGAATTCAAGTTCTTTCTGCTTTTCTTTCAGCAGCTGGATCTCGGTATCTTTTTTCTTTGTCTGCTCCTGCACGATCTTCATCAATGAGATCAGATCTTCCCGGCTCATGTTATTCAGTTGTTTATCTGTAAAGATCGGTTCCATATCCTGTTCTCCCTGCTTTAGCGTTATTAAAAGTATATCATGGTTCCAGCTGTTTTCCTATAAAAAACTGCGCTTACGGATATAGGAAATACGCTGGGAAATGCCATGTTTTTCATGATTTTTACGGGATTGACAGCTCCGCTGTCTTATGCTTACAGGATGATGTTTGGATGGTGTTCCTCAAATGCACCCCTGGGATTTAAGGAGAGCCCGTCACACAGCCAGTGGATCTCTTTCAGAGTCACCTGACGGAGTTCGTCCGGAGTATCCGGCCAGTGGAAGGCATTACGGTCGAGCCGTTTCATCAGGATCCAGAATCCGGATCCGTCCCATTGAAGGATTTTTATAGAAGTACGCCGACGGTTGCAGAACGCAAACATGCAGCGTGAGTATGGGTCGAGGTGAAATTTTAATTTAATGATGGCGGCCAGACCATTGTAACTTTTTCTCAGATCAGTGACTCCGCAGGAAAGATATACCGTTGTTCCTCCTGCCAGGTCAAGCATGGCGCTGCAGGAATCCCAGTATAGATTCCATCAGTTCCGGTCTGCAGGAATCAGATATTTCAATACGGATACTGTCTGAGATAAAAATACGCACCGATGAAGATTCCTCAGAGAGCAGCTTTCTGGCAGCTTCCTGTTCAGATGGAAGTCTGACAAAGACCATATCCCGTTCAGATTCGGATGCCGGCTCTTCTTTTGCAAGTCTGCGGATCCAGTATCCCATCGTAGATAAAGGGATACCGTTTTCTGCACACCATTGTTTACATGTTTGTCCACTGGTCTGGTATTGTTGGATACGGTCAGACCAGAGTTTTGCTTTTTCTTCTTTATTCATAGTGATATAGAATACCTCCTGAGTTTTAAGGAGATTGTAGCAGAATAAAAAACAAAAAAACAGATACGGATGATTACCTACTTACCTTTTAATCAGATTTTTCCTGTGCTGCTAGTAACAATGGATGATTTAAAAATGATAGAAAAATATTATTTACCTTTTTCAGAAGATGGGTATTTATTGGAAGAATTTAAATCAGATGTAACTTACATAATGGAATACATAATAGAAACAGATTTCTCAGCTGAACCATTTGATATTAACCTGGCAGATGAAATTTGTTCTATATTAGGAAAATGGAGTAAGAAAAAATATTCTTTTAGACAACAAAATATTGAAAATTTGAAAAATAAGATATGTCAATGTTTGGGAGAATTGTGTCAATACTTATCGCCAGTTTATATGCATTATATAGAGAATGGAAGGTTAATGTTTAATAATAGTTCGATTGAAGAAGGCGATCACTTAAGAGATGAGTTAGCTCCTCAAACATATCGAATACGCCAGAATATAGGAAATTTATTGGAAGAACTATATAATATTAAATGATTATAAGTAGTCTATTAATCAGTGGATTAGTAGACTACTTATAAAGATTTCTCACCTAAGCACTTTTTTGTGTGCTAAGAATTTTAATTTCGTCAATAGTTAAACCAGAGAAGTCAGCAATATCTTGCAGTGTCAATTTACCGGATGCTAACATACGTTTTGCAATTTCTACGGCTCTTTCATGTGAGCTTTCTTTTCGCATATTTTCCATTTCTCTGCACATAGTCAAAACTCCTTCCTCATCTTC
>OGQR01000400.1_pt1 | contig 39164 bp, 28 predicted proteins | sample 1553271 | NCBI WGS metagenome assembly OGQR01 (sample SAMEA2579970, study PRJEB22360) | human gut metagenome | biome: human gut; feature: human-associated habitat; material: faeces | place: Denmark | collected 2008/2010 | reverse complement strand
GGCCGCCGAGCTGCACGGCATGGAAGTTCATCGAGAGGGATGCGGTTTGCACCGGATTCCAGTAGCCGGACAGCTCCAGCGACCAGTTGTCCGTCAGGGCCGCTTCGGCCCCGACGTTCAGCGTCGCGCTGCATGCCGCAAGAGCGTTGGCCCTTACGGCGAAGATCTGCGCCGCAGCCTTGTAGGGTGCTCCCCACAAAGCCGCGGTCAGCAGCACGAACAGAATGATTTTTGGCTTTTTCATTGGAACACGATTCGTTATTCTTTGATACATCGCACGGGATTGGCCTGACAGCGCAGTTCGCTCGTCGTGCGGCGTGTTCCTGCCAGATAGATCGAGGTGCAGGATACGCCGTCGAAGTACGACGCTCCGTAGTCGAAGTTCCAGAAGTAAGGCGTATTGGTATAGACCTGTCCGTATGTTCCGGCACCGGAGTAGCTGTCGCCGTCAAACGTTCCGCCCGCGGGATAGCGCGCTGTTTTCGTCCCGCTGTATACGATATTCACGCAGTACGGAAGCTGTGTTTGCGACATAGCGATCCCTTCGAAGTCGCAGGCGTCGGGAACCCGCCATCCGGGAGGACAGGGATCGTAGATGGTCTTACGGCAGACCTTGCTCACGTCATATCCCTGTTCGGTGGTGTTTCCCCAAAGGTTGTGATGACTCCGGAAGAGCCAGTCCAAAACATCCTCTTCGGGCTCATCGACTTCATAGTCGGCCTTACGGATAAAGGTCGTGGGATGCTGCGTCGCCCATTTCACGCTCATCACCTCCCGTGCGTCATGATCTTCGGGACGGATCGTTCCGTATGCGTAGTTGTCGTGATAGATGAATGAGGCGGGTCTGGCATTGTTCGTAAACGAGGCCGGATGCGGGAACGGGTCCTTGCGGCCCCACTGGTAGTAGAGTCCGCAGGCCGTGACTTTCGTATAGTCGGTTCCGACGGTCCCCAGATTCCGGTCCATGAAGATGTCTCCGGAGCTGTATTTTTGCGCTGACGACTCCGGATCGTAGTTTGCAACCCAAATGTGCCATGACCAAACGCACTCGCCCCCGGCGTTGAACAGGCCGATAAGGGCGTTTCCCTGCTGCGTCCCGGTACGAAAGCGGATGCGGCTGCCGTCATAGCCCAGCGAGGAAATCACGCTGTTGGCCTGCGTCCCGGTCTCCCAAACCAATCGTGCATAAGCGCCCGAAAGCCGCTGCGGCGTGATATTGAGCGTCGCGCAGCCGTTGCCCTGCACCGTGGCATCGAACGAATAGTCGCGTAAAAGCTCCGGCGCGATGTAACAGTTGGCGGTATTGAGCGCGTCGAGCTGTATTTCGCCGGGCATGAATACAGGGTAGATATGCCGAAGCGGCCCGGCAGGCACGAACTCAAAGGTTTCTTCGTTCGAGAGCAGATGATCGTACCCCGCATCGGAGTACCAGCCGTCGAACGTATAGCCTGCGTCGGGAACGGCCGTGAGCGTGCAGTTTTCCATGCAGAGCGCCACGGTTCGTACTCCCGAACCTTCGGATTTCGTTTCGACATGAAGCGCCCCCTCGACCCGGACGCTTCCTCCGCCGTCGGTATGAATGATGGCAGCGTTGGCCATGCGGTGCGTAAAGTCGTAGCTCAGGGTGAAGCCGAGGGCGTCGGTCAGTGTGATACGGTAAGAGAGGAGCGAATTGTCGGCCGTGTAAACCGGCGTGTAATACTCCATTTCGTAGGCATTCTCGCCGGTGGAATCATACAGATCGAAATCATGGACGGCACCCTTGTCTCCGTAATTGAACGTAAAGCATTTCAGATCGCCCGAAAGGACTTCCAGCCGTCCGCGCGTCGGAGCTGTGCCGTCGGGACTGTCCACGTCGATATAGAGGTAGCGCGTGCCGTCCAAAAGGCAGTAGCCGCCGTAGTTGTAGTCGTCGAAATCATCCCGAACGCGCAGTGTATAGGACGAAATGCGGGTATCTACCTCGCCGTCGCCCAGGATCGAGATGTTGAACCGGTAGTGGACGTTCGTCCGGACATTGAAATCCGAGGTGTTGTTACCGCCCAGATAAATGTAGTAGGCCAGCACTTTCGCTCCCCGCACAGCACGGATCAGAAGATACGAGGCATTCGCGGGGGCATTGTCCGGATTCTTCTGACGCTGGTCGGTAATGGCCGACACCGTTCCCTGCATATTGGGCAGCAGATAACAGTCGCCTGCAGCCAGCTGTCCTGAAAGTCCCACCTCCAGACAATCTGTATAGTCGTCCGGATTATCCGACGGTGCGGCCGCATCGAAGACTGACGTGGACCGGGGAACCGAAAGCAGTTGTACGGAACGCAGTTCGATATCCGCAGGTTTGACGGAGATATTATAGGAGATTTTCGTCACGCAACGTTGGACCTCGACGGTCGGAAGCGTCAGCACACCGTCTGCCGAGGGAATTATCGTTATATCGCCCTCATAGGCCATAGGCAATACGTCGTACTTGTCAGCGTGTGTAACGGTGAAATCTTCCCATGTCGGGTTTTCGCCCAAATCGCGGCCCAGATTGGCGGCAATGCACATCCGGTAGTCGCCCGGCAGGCATTCGAAACGCAGCGTCGCAGAGGTCTGGTAACGGTGCAGGACAACATTGCCGTTATCGTCGTAAAGGTAAAAGTTCAGGTCGCGGATGGCCGTTTCATCCGTCGTGCGGGTGACGGAGGACATCCTTTCGGGCCGTACCGTCAGGCTGACAAAGACGCCGCGGGGATTTGCACACTCTGTCCGGTCCTCGGCAATACAGCCCCACAGAAACAGGATAGAAGTGAATATCAACAGATATTTTTTCATAGTCGGAAAAATCTGAAAATAGGGATTGAAAACAGCCCCCGTCCCTGAGGACGGGAGCTGCCAAAACAAGAGGGCTATGCCCCCAGCTCGACGTTCTGCGTAACGGGCGTCTCCCAGTCGGCGACGGAGACCGATACCATGCAATCCTGACCTACGAGGCCCGTAATATTGGCCGCAATGCGGTAGTAGCCGTTACGCAGGATCTCACCCGCGGCCTTACCCGTCAGTTCGATGGAATAGACCACCTCCGAGCGGTCGTCTGTGGTCGTGTTCTCACCGTCCAGATCGTATGTGGCTTCGATCTCCAGCAGCACACGGCTTCCGGTGGCCAAAGAGCCATTCTCGAAACAGTAGAACAGCGCATTGTATTTTCCCGATGCAGAGGCGGGAGTCTGCGTGTGGCTGAAGGTCATGGGCCCGGGTGTCGGAGCCCCGGCCACGACGAGCGACTGCGAGGCGGCTTTGGAGAGTTTTACGGAGTTGATCGTAAGTGTCCCGGCATATTTGTCGGCAAACGACGGGTCGATGGCCGTCTGGAGTGCTACTTTGGCTACGGTGCGCTTGAGCGTGATGCCGACATTGGTCGTGGTGTTCACGGCTCCGACGGTCTTGGTCACGGAGCCTGACATCACGAAGCCGCCCGAACGCTTGGCTGCGGCGGACACCTCGGCAAAGGTGCCGTTGTAATCGGCAGCCGACTTCTCCACGAGGGCCATAAGGGCCGCCTTGGTTTTGGCCGACGAGGCGTCGTAGTTCGCTACGGCGTAGAATGAACAGGGGGTGCTGGCAAGAGATTTGGGTAGGGAGAATGTCGCAGATTTCGCGGCCAGCTCGCTGGAGGTTAAATCCCGGCGGATAACGAAGTTGTCGGCGTTATCGAAGACGAAGATCGACAGTGACGACAACGAAGACTCTCATACCTCGGCCGAGGCTGTCGAATCGAAGAAGGAGCGGGTGTCGGCGGTATTATCGGTAAGAGTAAGTGCGATACGTGCCCCATCGGTGAAAGAGCTGGGTGAAGATACGACTTCGGTCTCCTTGTTGCAGGAAACGAATGTGGCAGCGAAGACTGCAACAGCAAAAAGGATGTTTTTCATGTTATTTGGATTTTGAATGCAGTGATGCACTATGCATCGCTTTCTGCTGCAAATGTATAATACAAAATCACTGAAAAATACACTTTTCCGGATGCCTCTCGGGAAAAATCAAAAAGTTTTTTGTAAAGTATGAGAATGTAATCAACTGAAAAATAGTCTGTTGAAATTTCGCAAACGGAGAAAAACTTTCCGATTTCCTCGTCTTTGTCCCCTCCGTACTTTTTACCGCAGATGTCTTTCAACGACCTGCTCGTAGGCTTTCTTCAATTTATCCAAAAAGGGAGTCACTGCCGTACAGCGGTCGAGCAACTTGGTTTTCTTTACGTAGACATCATTGATCGTTATATGGAATATATCGGCCAACGCACGAACAATTTCGATAAAGCGAGCCTTTCGGTCACCGAGCATGATAACCCCGCTTTTATGAATGGCAACAGCAAGCTCCAGCAATTCCTGCTGCGTTCCAATCCATAGTAATTCATCGCCTTGGCAGGATATTGGAAGCGAATAGTCGTGTTCCGAAGTATATTTCATACTATTGCTGACAATATTAATTTCGCAGTCGAGAATATACATAACTTTATAATAAAGGTCGTCCTTAAGACATTATCTGCATACTGATTGAACATAGGATGAGATAATACGTCGAATTCAATCCGGCCGTAATGCAGTATTCTTAATATTTCATCCCGGTCGTTGCAATTAGCGATCATTTCAGTCATTATCTCGATAAATTCTTTATAAGCCTGGGTTAGTTCTAATAGATTCGATTCATTATGGGATAGCAACGCATATATACGGGTGTCGATAAGCGTTTTCATAATTGAAAAAATTACAGACTGATTTATAATCGTTGACACTAATTATGAAAATGCCATTGAAATAATATTAAACATGGACTCAAGCCTATAAAGCTACTTTGACAACTAATACAAAAAAGCCCGCATCATAAATGCGGGCTATCAATAACAGAAAAATTATCTCATTTCTGGTTGTTCACAATAGTCCGGAGGAGTATTATTGCGATGAACGCAGATAATATCTTCTTTTATAACGGTCTTATTTTGAATTCGAATTCATAATTTCCATATGGCATGCGGTATTTCCGGAGCGGAAGCTGTCCCCAGGAGTCGACGCACCCCAGACCGTACTGCGCCTTGTCGATGCAGAGCCATACGGCGTCGTCGGGTTCGATCTCCTGCGAATGTCCCTGCTGCTTGGTCAGCCCTTCGTCCAGCGCCTCTTGTGCATAGTGCAGGGCCGAGGCCGAGAAGGGCTCCGAGGCCGTGATCTCCACGCCGCGGCCTGCGATGTCGTGCTGCCGCCAGCGGCGCACGTCGCTCTTGGTTCCGGTCTCCTGCGGACGGATGTAGGGGTAGAACTGCTCGTCCACGGTCTGCCGGTAGCGGCCCACGAGAGCGCCGTCCTTGCGGTCGGCGTAGTTCTCCCACGGCCCGCGGCCGTAGTAGTCGATGCGGTCGTAGGCGGCGGGCATGCGCATCCGCATGCCGAAGCGCAGCAGGTCGGGTTCGCCCTTGTCCGCGGCGGCGTGCAGCGTCTGACGGATCAGGATCTCCCCGGCGTTGTCGATGCGGTATTCGATCTCCAGCCGTCCGGTCACACGTCGGAGGTCGTAGCGGGCCGTGACGACGGCCACGCCGTCCGACAGCGTGTGGTCGAGCGACACCAGCGTCAGCCCCGGATCGGCCCATGCGCGGTTCTTCTCGTTGAGCTTCGCCCCGAAGTCGTTGTCCGTCGGCGCGCGCCAGAAGTTCGGCTCCACGACGGCCCCTGCGTCGAGCAGGCGCATGCCGTCCGCTTCGTAGCGGGTGATGAGCCCGTCGGCGCGGCGGAAGTCGATGCGTGCGGCGGGGCTTTCGACGATCAGGTAGTTGCGGTCGTCGTCGCGGACCGTGAGCGTGCCGATCGAATTGTGGCGGTCGGCCATGCGTTCGGCGACGGCGAGCGGCTCGGGCGCGGCCGCACGCAGCGTGAACTGCTGGTAGGCCACGCGGTGATCGGGCGCGAGCAGCGGTTCGACGTCGCAGAGGCGGTATTCCACGTTGAGCAGCAGTTCTCCGTCGGCGGGCAGCGTTTCGGGGGCAAGCGGCAGCACGACGGCGGCGGTTTGCTGCGGGGCGACGCGCAGGTCGGCGACGATGCCGCTGCGCACGGGGTCCCCGTCGCGGAGCACCGTCCAGCGCAGGTAGCAGTTGTCGAGCGGCCGGAAGAAATTTTCATTGAAAACCGTCAGCGTGCGCCGGTCTTCGCCGAGCGTGGTCCACACGGGCTGCTGCCAGTAGCGGGCCTCGTGCATGTGGGGATTCGGAACGCGGTCGGGCGAGATCAGCCCGTTGTCGCAGAAATTCCAGTCCGAAGCGTCGTAGGGGTTCCAGTCGCCGCCGTAGCCGTAGATCATGGCGCCGTTTTTACCCGTTTTGCGCAGCGACTGGTCCACGAAGTCCCAGATGAACCCGCCCTGATAATGCGGATATTGGCGGATCAGCGCCCAGTATTCGCCGAATCCGCCCAGCGAATTGCCCATCGCATGCGCGTATTCGCACTGGATCAGCGGTTTTCGGGGATTGTTCCGGAGGTATTTTTCGCATTGGCCGTAGTCCCAGTACATCGGGCAGACGATGTCGGTGTTGCGGCCGCCGTTGTTGTAGACCGCACGTTCGTAATGGACCGGCCGCGAGGGGTCGTAAGCCTTGATCCAGTCGTAGCAGGCGTCGAAATTGGGGCCGTCGCCCGCCTCGTTGCCCAGCGACCAGACGATGACCGACGGGTGGTTGATATTGCGCCGCACGTTGCGGATGTTGCGTTCCAGATGCGCCTGGGCGTAGGCGGGATTCTTGGCCAGCGTCTTTTCGTCGTAGCCCATGCCGTGCGATTCGAGGTTGGCCTCGGCCACCAGGTAGAGCCCGTAGCGGTCGCAGAGCGCGTACCAGCGGGCGTCGTCCGGGTAGTGGCATGTGCGCACGGCGTTGAAATTGTTCTCCTTGAGGATGCGGATGTCCTCGATCATCCGCTCTTCCGAGACGACATATCCGCCGTCGGGGTCCATTTCGTGGCGGTTGGCGCCTTTGATAAGCACGGGCTGTCCGTTCACTAAAAGCTGTCCGCCCTCGATCTTCACCTCGCGGAAGCCCGTGTGCAGGGGGATGATTTCGATCGTTTTTCCGGCCGGGTCTTTCAGGGTCACCGTGACGCCGTAGAGCGCGGGAATCTCCGCCGACCACGGCTGCACCCGCCCGGCGTCGAGCACGAGACGGGCTATCGTACCGAAGAGTTTCGCCGTTTGGGAGGCCACGGCCCTGCCGTCGGGGGCCGTGAGCGTCACCTCCGCCGTGCAGCCCCGGGTCGCTGCGGGGAGAGTCAGCTCCACGGCGAGCGTTCCGCGGGTGTAGTTTTCCGAGAGGGCCGCGTCGAGCCGCACGTCGGCGATATGGCGTTTGTCGCGGGCATAGAGGTAGCAGTCGCGGCCCACGCCCGAGAGGCGGAAGAAATCCTGATCTTCGAGGTAGGTGCCGTCGCACCAGCGGAAGACCTGGAATGCGATGAGGTTCTTGCCGGGACGGACGTATTTCGTGATGTCGAATTCGGTTTCGAGTTTCGAATCCTCGCTGTAACCGACGAACCGTCCGTTGACCCACAGGTAGATGTTCGAGGTGACGGACCCGAACCGGGCGATGACCTGCTTGTCCGACCACGAGGCCGGGATCTCGATTTCGCGGCGGTAGGAGCCGACGTGGTTTTCGGTCGTGGGCACCTCGGGCGGATTGTTTTCAAATTGCTCGCGCCACGGGTAGCCGATATTGAGGTATTGCGGATCGCCGTAGCCGTTCAGCTCCCAGAGCCCCGGAACGGGCATTTCGCCCCACGCGCCGTCGTTGAAGCCGGGACGGAAGAAGTCCGTGGGACGCTCCTCGGCGTTGCGCACCCACGAGAATTTCCACGTCCCGTCGAGGTCGAGGAAGCGTTCGGAGGCGTACGGGTCGCCCCTTCGGGCGGCGTCTGCGGATTCGTAGGCGAAGAAGGTGGCGTGCATCTGCTGCCGGTTGATCTCGTTGACCGCGGCGTCGTGCCATTCCGTAAAAGTCTGGGCTGAAAGATTTGCGGCAGCTGCAAAAAGTAGAATAAAAAAGATAGCTTTTTTCATTATTTATATAATTAATAAGAAAACAATCAAAGCAGAAAATTACCTTACCTAAAAGAAGGTGACCCTAAAAACACACCTATCCTCGAAGAAACAGTTGAGTTTTCATCCGCATCAGTTGCCGAGTCTGGTTACACGAACCCAATCGACCTCCATAAACGACGGGATATCTGCATCCTGAACCTCACTACGCCCGGCCGCACCTATCGAGAGTATCAGATAATACTGCCCTCGGAAAGGCCACTGCATCAACTCCGACTCGTTCGGAAAATGCTGATTCGCATAACGCATCGTCTCCTTGTCATTCGTGTAGAACACGATCTCTTCATCGGTCAAATCCGCCGAATAGACATTGAACGTTCCCTTGTTGTAATCTGCATAAGCAGCTTTCCCGGACGGTGTTTCCTGATAAATATCAATATAATGGGAATGGAGCGTCTGCTGAACGTAATCGTTCAGATAGCTGTGTTCCATAATATCGATCTCTCCGCCATGAGGCCATCCCGGGTAGATCTGGTACATAGGCTCCGGCATTAGCCAGATTGCCTGACCTATGCTGCCTGCATCTTCGACAAAACGAGCACAAACCTCGATCCGACAGTTGTTGAACCATTTCTTGCCCTGAGTCTTGATACCGCCCGAAACGACCTTGCCGTCTTTCTTCTCGATGGTAAGAATCAGCTTGCCATCCTTGACATAAGCCTGATCCGGACTGCCCGACATATAAATCTGCCAGGCTGCCGTACCATACGGAACATGTGACCAACTATCGTAATCCAACCCGTCTGCCTGGTCGAAATCATCGTAGAAAATAATTTCGTTTTCGGTCTCCGAGGGTATGGAATAATTCCAATAATTAGGATCGGCGACAAACGTATTGCAAGTTATCATGCCCGTACCGGAATCAATACCAAAATCGTATGGTAACCCATCATGAGTCCCTTGCCAAATATCACCTCCATTCCAATCATCAATTACCAATACATCATTGATCCAAATACGCCGTCTAATGCCTTTAGCATAGTTTCCACCCTTTCCATCGTATGGCGTAATCATTAACCGGATTTTTTTAAGATTATTGATAGTCGGATACCCTGCTTGGAAGATCGCTGTATAGAGCGGAAGCCAACCGTTATCATTCCCAAAATAAATTTTTGTCGGGTTGTTGACCATACCATAGGCTGTGTATGCATTTTTGTTGCCGTATGAGAACATAAGATAAGGCTCATTATTAGTATTTATCTTACCGCCGACAATAGACAAATCCCCTTGAGAAATATTCACGTTCGAAAATGTCCATTCGAAATAACCGTATTTATATTTATCAATAGAAAAAAGACGACCAGCCGCATTATTTATCGTGAGTGTTGCCGAACCCGTTTCGCTGTCAAGGCTCCAACCATCACCCCCACTCCAAACGGGAGATCCCCACACGGTGCTGAAAGTTTTCGGGCTCACCTCTGAAATCTCTGTTGAAGGAGAAAGTGTAACCGTAAGTGTCCTTGGCGCACAAGCAATTGATTTGGGCAATTTTACTTTAAATGTCTCATTATCGACGATTGTAATTACGGCTTCCCGGCGATTAGTCGAAACTTTCCACGGAATATTGGCATGGACTTTATATGTTTTTTCCGCTCCACCATAATAGAAACCCTCGGTAAAAGGGGCACCACCATCAGCAAACTCCAGATAATGCATTCCCACGGTTGTCGGATCACCAGTCAAGTCATAACATTGACCTGCAACAAAGTCATCAGACATGACAGTCGGATCCGAACTACAACTTGCAATCAATAAAAAAAACGGAATACCAAAACGTGTTTTCATAATCAATCAACCATTCGGTTAGTACTCGACAAAAAATATCTGCTCGGGACCATCTTCCAAACCCGCAGTAAATCAGATTATGTAAAACTTATTTAATGATAACATTACAAATTCCTGCTGGAGATACAGAAAAGGGTAAGGCTGTCAATCAGTCGATCCGAATCTTTTCGCTCAATCGAATATCCCGCGATGAAGCGCCGACCGAAATCGTGAAATCACCCGGTTCGACCACGAAATCATGGCGGTTCATATCGTAAAAAGCAAAGGCGTCCGGTGACAGACGAATCTCCACACTTTTCGTTTCACCGGGTTCGAGCCGCACCTTTTCATATCCCTTCAACTCTTTTTCAGGGCGAGGAACACTGGCCACCTCATCACCAACATAAAGTTGCGCCACCTCGGAACCAGCGAAACGACCAGTATTCGTCACCTCGAATGATACCACGACATTCCCGTCATCCAGTCGTTCCATCTTCAGATTCGCATAATCGAAAGTCGTATAGGAGAGTCCGTAGCCGAACGGGTACATCGGTTCGGTGCCCGCCCGATCGTATCCTCTGTATCCAACGAAAACGCCTTCGTCATAACTGACTCGTAGCGGGCTGTTGTAAACCTGAGCAACGTTCGCACGATAGCTGTCAAACGTCGGATTATCCTCCGCCCGACGCTCTACCGTAATCGGAAGACGCCCGCTGGGATTGATCCGACCGGTCAGGATCTCGGCAATCGCACGACCGCCTTCTTGTCCCGGATACCAGGCCATAAGCACGGCACGCGCCTTATCGACTATTGGTGTGAAATCAACCCCGCCGCCGGCATTGACCACCACAATCAGATTAGGATTGAGCATCGCCGCTTCGGCAATCTCCTTCAACTGCTGTTGCGGCAGCGAGAACGGACGATCGCAATTCTCGCCTTCGGTCGAAGAGTCGAAGCCGGCACAATAGATGACGGCATCAGCCGATTCGATCTCCTGCTGCGGTAAAATAGGCGAATGACAAGCGCTGCACATCCGGAGAGTCCCGGAATCCCAGGCATTGTAATATTCCAAACGCACCTTGTAGCTTTTGCCCGCCTCGACATCCACCGATGCGCGCTTCATTGTGATAAAATGGTCGTACCAATCGGCAATAATCTCCCGATCGTCGATATAAAGTCGGTAACCGTCATCACCGCTGATCTGAAAGACTGCCTGCCCCGTAACCGACGGAATGAACGTTCCCGTCCAACGTGCCGAGAACTGCGTAGCAGGCACACCCTCCATCGGAGCATTCTGCCAGAAAAAGTCGATTGCAGTGGCATCGACCGTTCCGACGGCGTTCCCTTCAAGTTTCGGATTGGCGAAAAATTCCCCTCGCAATCCGGGTTTGCCATCCGGCGTAAAGAAACACCCCCGAGCCGTTAAATCCACAGACAGTTCAGGTGCCAATACCTTCATGCGGATGCGCTTATCTGCATTGCGAATCCCCTCTGCCACAGATACGGTTTCAAAGGGCATAACAAATCCGCTGCCTCCGCCCGTAGGGATATTAGTCGCATTGGGCCCCATCACAACCACATTCCGTATCTTTCGAGAGAAAGGCAGCATATCGCCATCGTTTTTAAGCAATACTACGGCTTCGCGCGCCACGGCGAGCGCCGTTTCCGAAGAGACGGGATTTTTTTCGGGGATCGACCAATCCCGCTGCTCCCGATCGAAGAACCCGAAAGCTATGAGCGTCTGCACGATATGACGGCATTTTTCATCGATCGTCTCCTCCGTCACAGTTCCCGTCGCCAAGGCCGTACGCAATTTATCCGGATTCATGAACTGGCCCCACGACATCTCAAGGTCCAAACCGTTATTGGCTGCTCCGACAGTCGAATAGGTCGCAGTCCAGTCGGACATGTAGATACCCTTAAAATTCCACTTTTCCCGCAGTACGTCGATAATCAGTTCGCGGCTTTCGGTGGTATGTATGCTGTTAACCGGATTATAGCTCGACATCACAGCGCCGACTCGGGCTTTCTGTACAGCTTTGCGAAACGCCGGCAGGTAGATTTCGTGAAGCGTCCGCTCATCAATATCGGAAGAAACGTTATGACGGTTCCACTCCTGATTATTGCCGCAAAAATGCTTGATCGTCGCCATTACACCGGCCGCCTGCATACCTTCGATATACGCCACGGCCGTTTCGGACGTCAGAAAGGGATCCTCGCCATAATATTCGTAATTGCGTCCACAAAGCGGCGAGCGATAGATATTCACCCCGGGGCCAAGCATGATATGGACACCCCGTGCCCGGGCGTCCTGACCGAGTGAATGGCCGTAAGTCCGGGCCAATTCCCGGTTCCATGTCGCGGCAGCCGCGATACCGCATGGATACATCGTACTGTGAGTGTCGTTGCGAACCCCTTGGGGGCCATCGGCCATACGTATCTCCGGAATCCCCAACCGGGGAATGGGCCGAATAAAAAAACCGTTGTAGCCACCGATATAGGCAAGTTTTTCTTCGAGTGTCATTTGCGCAACCAACTCAAGGGCACGCTTTTCTATTTCGGGTGTAATCGTCTGCCCCATCGCTGCGCATGAGAGGACGAGGGACAATAAACTGAAAATTTTCCTTACAATCATATGAAACATTATTTAAGCGAAATACGAAGTGTCATGCCGGACTTCAGGATATGGATTTGCGGGTTCTTATCCTGCCGGCGAAGCGTGACGCGGAGCCTGTCGGACGCAACACGCTCGATTTCGAGGTCGAAATCGCTCCCGAAAGCCCGTATATGGCGCAAGGCCGCACGATCCCAAGCGGCCGGCAACGAAGGAGTCATCTCAAAAGATCTGAATCCCGTCGGACGAATGCCGAACAATCCTTCGGTAAAAATACGGCAGTAGAGGCCGCTCTCGGCAGAAAGCTGCCGCATCGAACCGGAGCCTTCGGGCCATGCCTCGATAAAATAGGGGACATGATCGCCCGTAAGGCGCCGAGCTGTAAACCGATGCAAAAAATCGCCCGCCTTATCGGCGCAGCCTGCCCGGAAAATACCCCGCAGGGCATAGAGCGTCGAGCGATCCCAGAAAACCGAATCGCCCTGTTCCGTCAGCAGGCCGTCCTCCGTATGGAGTTCGGGGCCGAGCAGCGCGGCAACCGTCCCCTCACGACGTTCGGAAAGACCGACGACGAGAGGCATGCAGATCCAGGCGCGCAGTTTATCGTTGATTTCCGAATAGCGGTAGGCATGATAACCGGCCACGTCACGGCCGAAAAACCGTTCGATGGCCGCGGCCAGCTCCCGGGCCTGACGCAAATAGGCGTTCGTCTGCGACGGTTTCACACCGATTTCCCGGCCCAGTGCAGCAGCCGACAACAGCGCGTCGTAATAGAGCGCAGAGGTGGCCAGATTGGTCCGGCCGACAGGGAAACGCCCTTCCAGTTCGTCGGAATCCGACGCCACGACTCCGTCGGCGGTCCGGTTGCGACGGCAATACTCCAGACACCATTCGACTAACGGCCACAACTCTTCAGCTTCGGTGCGGTCGGCACGCGCAAGGGCATAACGGGCTGCCCCGTTCGCACACATTGCAGCATCGCCGCGGTCTCCCGCCCCATTCCAGATATCCGTACCCTCGGCGATGATCGAACTGGGCAGAGGCCGATAGTCGGCATTCATGAAACGAGCGAAATGGCGGAATGTGTTGATGGCCGATTCATTGGCCGTCGCATAACCCAGAAAAGGAAAGAACGGAATCACGTATTCGCACTGGTCGTTGGTCCATACCGCCGCATAGAAAACCTCGCCGCCGGGAGCGTGCATATATCCGCCCCGCGTTCGGATGATGCTTTCGGCAGCCCGGAGTTTGGAAAAATGGAACGCCGTATTCAGCACCGAATCGGGCGTTTCGAGCACAAGGCTGTGTCCGATGTCCTCCCGTATGAACGCACGGCGCGCAGCCAGCTCCGCGGCGACGTCCGGACGTCGGGGATTTTCACCTTTGCGGTATGCCTGAAACACCGCATCGAAAGCCACCGAATCGCCGGGTGCGACCTCGAAACGTCCGCTGCCCGAAATATCGGCCCGCAGGACGTAACTGCCCTCCACGCCTTTCGCAGGATCGGTTTCGAACGTCTGCATATATTCCGGGATATAGATCGTACGCGTGCGGTTCGGGCTGCTGTTGCGCAGCACATAACGCTCGCTTGTCAACGGCAGGGTCCGGGAAGGAAAAATAGTCCGGGTCATCGTCACGGCAGGTTCGGAAGCATAGTCCGACACCAATCCCAGTTTCGACCGCCCTGTTCGCCACGTACTGCGCACCTCCATCACTCCATCGAACCGCACCTGCTCCACCGTTTCCGACTGCAGGGCGAAGCCGTCCACGCTCAGCAATGACGGTATGTCGGTCGCCATACGGAACACGAGGCTGGCATGCGTATCGTTCGGAACGGTACGCAGCAAGGGAAAGACCAGGGAACGCTCTTCGCGGAACGCTCCCCGCTCGTCGACACCCCACCGCAAAACGAGGGAAGTCGCCTCGCCGGTCATCTCCACACAGTCCTCATGCGGAAGATCGGATCCGGGCCGCCAAACGATATGACGCTGATCTGTTCCGATCTGCCAGCGCTGTCCGGATGCCGGCACGACGGCCAGAACAAGCAGACAACATGCTAAAAATCTACCATTCATCTTTTTTACTTTTTCAAATCGTCGATCCGTATATCGAACCGGTCGTAATCGGCCGTCCGCCAGGCATTCCGCGCCGTGATGCGCGACAGGGCGAACAACGGCGAAAAGGTCCGCACGCCAATCGTCCGTCCGTCGGGCCTGAACTCTAAAATCCGCAGCCAGCAGTCGCCGCCGTTGCCGAACCAGCCGCCGTCGCCGGCCTGCGAGTTGAACATCATCTGGGGAATCCGGCGCCCATCGGCCGCCCGGTCCACACGATAAGCCGAAGTCGTCCGGTAATCGATCCCGGCAACTCCGTCGGCACCGCCCTCCATGTCGATCTTCGGAGGAGTCCCCGTATGGCCGCAGAGCACCAGACAAATGTTCTTCGAAGGATAGACCAGTTTCTCCCAAACGGCCTGCGGCCAGTTTCGGGGCGTAAGTTTGTAGCCCTCGCCTTTTTTGCGACTGCCGTCCGTATCGAGAAACGAATGGGTCAGAACGATTACCCGGTGGTTGCGGTATTTTTCCGACTCGATCAGACCGCGCGCCCAGTCGAGCGCCTCGTCGCGGGGCGCGAATTCGAAAGCGATCACCAGCAGATCGCCCCACGCCGCATCATGGAATTCATAGGCGGCATTCTCCAGCGTATGAACATTTTCGTGATTGAGGCCGGCAGCGGCCAGATGCGCGACGATCTCGGTATTGCGTTCGGGATAGATGTACTGCGGCATCATCGAAAGACGATTTTCCGCCGCAACGTAGCCCACGTCGTGATTCCCCTGACAAACGATATAGGGAATCCGGCCGTCCAGCCGTTCCAAGGCTCGTGAAACGGCACTCCATTGCTGCCGCGACGTCTGGTCGCCGTTGTGGAAATGCACGGGATCGCCGCCTGTAAGCTGATCGTTCTGTTCCACCATGTCACCGGTGAACAGTGCGGCCCGAATTCGCAGCCGATCGATATTTTGAGCGACCCACGCCGTCATCAGTTCGAACAACGGCTGGTTGGCGGCGAATTTGATCTGGCTCTGCGGGTCGGGTATCAGAATCATGGAGAACGACCCCTCCTCTTCGAGTGTCGGCCGTACGGGAATTTGCGGCTCGCTGTGCCGCACTTGCGCAAAAAGCGTCAGTACCGCCGATCCTGCGATCAGCGACATCATCAATTTTTTCATTCGATGCGGATATTTCGGTTATCGTTTTGCCGGAAGCCGATGATTTTTCGGATAACTGAACGTATTGTCCAACAGCCATCGGCCTTTGTAAATCTTGAAATATTCGGGGCCCGTGTATACGGGAGTTCCGTCGATGGCGACCAACGCATTGGACCACCATTGTTCGGTCGGCCGCAGCACGATGGTCGGATAGCCGGAAGGGCCCGACGAGGCACTCTTCAAGTGTCGAAGCTCTTCGGCTACGACGACCTCGTCGAAGCGTTTGCGTTTCGGATCGAACTTATAGAGCCGTTCGGAAGTCGTCAGCCACAATTTACGCTCGCCGTAAGCCGGGAACAGATCGTGCGGGTCCGCGCCGCCGTCGGGCAGCGGAAGCGATTCGCAAAGCGTCAGGGCGGGAACTCCCTCCTTCAGCCCGTAAGCATAAGCATTGAGCGTCGTGTAAGCTGTTGCCCATAACACCTTGTTCTTCCGGTCCCAGACGACATTATGGCCCGACTTGAGCGGATAGACTGCGACGGCCTCGGTTGCCGGGAAACGGTCGTAGTCCACCCGGTAGATCTTGAGTTTGTCGCCAGCCGGCGTGTTACTGGTGCTGCAAGCCACAGCGATGTTACCGTCGGGCAATACTTCGGCCGAATGCGGAAATCCGCCGCCGCTGGCGGCATACCAGATCATCCGGTGGTCAGCGATGCGGATCAGTCCGATGCCGCCGTTCGAGACGACGAGAATACACAGCCCGCCGTAGACGGGCTTGATCTCCGTCGGGCAGTTGAACCAGTTCCGGTGTTCGGCAGGGAGTCCGGATTTCGAAACATCCCACGTCCATACGATCCGCTGCGTCGCAGCATCGGCGATCGCCACATAATGCCGGGCCTGCTCGGCCAGAACGATGTACCGCGTCTTTTTATCGGGTGCCGGCCGCCCGACTGCGGTTCCGACCGCAAACAGCAGGCTGACTGCAATTATAAAAATCGATTTATTCATTTTTTCAGTTTGGCTATTAATGATTCATGTCACTGCGGAACGGTATCGGTTCCGTTGAAAAAATAAGGGGCATAACGGTATCCTTCCTGATCGTACAACTCCTTCAGGCGAAACAGCCGACGGGAAAAATCGGGAAAATCACGTCGATCGCAACTCCACGCCACTTCGGCAAGCGCAGCCAAACGGGGCAACAGCATATGCTCGACCTGTCGGAAATCGACCATATATTCCCGCCATATATTTCCCTGCACGCCCAGTATGCACTGTCGCTGACCGCCGTCGAGACCTTCGTAAGGCGAAAATTCGTATGCCCGGCGTACGGTTACGTACGGAACGTCGTCGGGTCGTCCCGTGGCGACCGTTTCCCGTTCGACCCGTGCCGGATCATGCGTCTGATAGTAATCGAAATAGAAGTAATCGCAGGGAACCATGACGACCCGATTGCCGTGTCGCGCCGCCTCGATGCCGCCACGGGTCCCGCGCCACGACATGACGGTAGCGTCCTGCGATACGCCGCCTTCGAGAATCTCGTCCCAGCCGATCAGACGGCGGCCGCGGTCACGGAGCCATTCCTCGATCCGGCGGACCAGATAACTTTGCAGTTCGGCCTCGTTCCGCAGCCCCTCCCGACGGATACGTTCTTGACAGAACGGACACGATTTCCAGCGTTTGCGCGGCGATTCATCCCCGCCGATGTGAATATATTCCGACGGAAAGAGTTCGAGAACTTCGGTCAGCACATCCTTCAGGAATCCGAGCGTCGACTCTTTGCCGATGCACAGAACGTCCTCGCTCACGCCCCACGTCCGCATCACTTCATAAGGACCTCCGGTGCACCCGAGCCAGGGATAAGCCGCCAATGCCGCCACGGCATGACCGGGCATCTCGATTTCGGGAATCACCATAATACCCCGTTCGGCCGCATAGGCCACGACTTCGCGGATCTCGTCCTGCGTATAGTAGCCGCCGTACGGTTCGTCCGTATACTCGGAAGAGGTCCGATGGTCGCCGACAACCGTCCCGCGGCGTACGGACCCGGTTTGGGTCAGAGCCGGGTAACGGCGAATCTCGATCCGCCAACCCTGATCGTCAGTCAAATGCCAATGAAAGACATTGAGTTTGTGCAGGGCAAGGATGTCGATAAACCGCTTGACCTCGCCAATGGGTGAAAAATGGCGGCAGACGTCGAGCATGGCTCCGCGATAGGCGAAAAACGGTTTGTCGTGAATCCGTACAACGGGAATCGTTCCTCGGTTTTCGAACGCCAGTTGCCGCAAACTTTGCAGTCCGTACAGGACAGCGCTTACGGAACCGCCCCGCAGTTCGATACCCCGACGGGTAACATCAAGCACGTATTCCTCCCTGGCCAGCGAAGAATCGCCCGCAAGCGACAACGCAGGGGCCGCAGCATGGGATTCGAGAGCGAGTTTTCCTCCGAGAATCGGAGCTGCCATTTCCGAAAAAAGCCGGGCGGCCCCGAGCAAAGAGTCGGGGGCCGATACAACGGCTCCGGCTTTCAGCCGAAATGCGCTGACACCCCGTTCGACGGAGAGCGGACATGGAACAATGTCGAATGTTCCCGGCCGACCGACGACCGGATACAGACAACAAATGCCAATAAGTGTAATAAATCTTTTTATCAGAGTCATTCGTTCGATATTTGATTATTCCTCGGAAAGTTTAGTCACCCGCACATAGTCCACTTCCATTTCGACCGGCAATTTGGCATCCTCGATTTCTCCGGCCCAACCGCCGAGTGCAAGATTGAGAATCAAATAATAACGAGTCTTAAACGGCCACTGCATCTTTTGCCGTTCATCCGGGAGATGCAGGTTCATATGGCGAAACGTTTCTACGTCGTCGATATAAAACACCAGAGCGTCGTCGGAAATCTCGACCGCATAGCGATGAAACGCCTTGATGTCGATCTTGGGAGTCTGCTGATCGCCGGACGGTCCCGCAGCAGTATGATGATGGATAAAGTGGCTGTGCACGGTCTGATAAACGAAATCATCGCAATTCAGATGTTCCATAATATCAATCTCCCCACAGGCGGGCCACCCCGGATATATCGGTTTTTCCGGCATCAGCCAAATGGCGGGCCAGGCTCCTGGCGCCAGTCGGCCGAACCGTGCTCCGACTTCGATCCGATGTCCCGGACCAAAAGCGATCTTACCCAAACTCCATATACCGCCGCATCTGTAAATCCCGTCTTTCTTCCGTGCCCGCAGGATCAGTTTCCCCTTCTTGACACTGGCTTCCCTGACACTCCCTGACATATGTTTCTGCCAGACAGGCGCACCGGCTGGAATAAAACTCCAGTATTCAGAATCAGGGATGCGCGACTTTTGATCGAAATCTTCCGAAAAGACAACGATTTCATGCCGTTCCGCAGACCTCTCTTTCAACGAAGTACAAGCCGGTGTTCCGGCCTGTACTTCCGTCGAAAGTAAAGAAAGCGAATATGCAAGCGCCCCGAAAAACAGTTGAGTTTTCATCCGCATCAGTTGCCGAGTCTGGTTACACGAACCCAATCGACCTCCATAAACGACGGGATATCTGCATCCTGAACCTCACTACGCCCGGCCGCACCTATCGAGAGTATCAGATAATACTGCCCTCGGAAAGGCCACTGCATCAACTCCGACTCGTTCGGAAAATGCTGATTCGCATAACGCATCGTCTCCTTGTCATTCGTGTAGAACACGATCTCTTCATCGGTCAAATCCGCCGAATAGACATTGAACGTTCCCTTGTTGTAATCTGCATAAGCAGCTTTCCCGGACGGTGTTTCCTGATAAATATCAATATAATGGGAATGGAGCGTCTGCTGAACGTAATCGTTCAGATAGCTGTGTTCCATAATATCGATCTCTCCGCCATGAGGCCATCCCGGGTAGATCTGGTACATAGGCTCCGGCATTAGCCAGATTGCCTGACCTATGCTGCCTGCATCTTCGACAAAACGAGCACAAACCTCGATCCGACAGTTGTTGAACCATTTCTTGCCCTGAGTCTTGATACCGCCCGAAACGACCTTGCCGTCTTTCTTCTCGATGGTAAGAATCAGCTTGCCATCCTTGACATAAGCCTGATCCGGACTGCCCGACATATAAATCTGCCAGGCTGCCGTACCATACGGAACATGTGACCAACTATCGTAATCCAACCCGTCTGCCTGATCGAAATCATCGTAGAAAATAATTTCATTCTCAGCTTCGGGCCATTTGGCGACATAAGCCGAAAGATATACGGTGTAATTCTCGGAACGCCCCTCTTTGGAGACAGCGAACTCCTGACTTTCGGGCCATTCGCCCACAAGCGACTTGGGATCGGGTGCGATAGTGGCCCCTTCGGCCAGCCGGTAATCCACTCCGCTTATCTGTCCGCCGTACTGAATCTCCCCGATACGAGCCGTATGGTCGTCCGGATCGATGTCGGCATGATAATTCAACTCACCGATCGTCAGAACAAACGATTTCAGCAGTGCATCATCCGCCGGCTCTCCGGAACTGTCCGAAGAACAAGCTGCCGTCAGAACAGACAATGCACCGAGCAATAAAGCATTTATTTTCATATTCATTCTAATTCTTAGGTTCATCAATCATCCCAATCGAAATACTCATAGGGAATCGCATACTCCCACCAATCATAGGTCACAGTTCCGGACGAGCATCCGAGGAATACGGAATATTTACTGCCGAACTTAATCTTGCTCGATCCTCCGTCCGACCCGTCGGCGGCATAGGAATTGAACGCCACTCCGTCGAGCAACCATTCGTAACGTGTGTATCCGTCAACAGTTTCCGACATCCGTAATCCGATTTCATGAGGCGCGGAAGGATCGAATGCAATATTTTTGTGCACGGCTGTACTATTGGCGTTACGCACCGATATATCCGTAGTTTTCTTTCCGGCATTCAGATGCCAGCGGATTTCAAAATCGCCGTTGCAGAAATAAAGCGTCGACACTGCCGTCGCATCCCATTTCTTGATACGAATCTTGTAATTTCCCGTACGGAACTCATAGCGCAGCAATCGACCCGGCGAGAAAGTAACGTCGCCGTCGGCAAATGAAGCAGTTCCCTGATTCACCGACCATTTGGTCTGTTCCCCGCTGTTGAACTCGTAATGTTCCGGAACGGGATCGTTCGCCTGGCGGAGAACAATGCGCTTTTCGACCTGCGTTACGCCTTCCGCCTTGATTGTCCGGAGGATAATCGTCGCATTGCGGATCGAGGTGTTCGGATTTTCACCGATCGTAATAACCAGTTTATCCGAGCCTTCGAACGAGGTTTTCTCAAACGAGAACCACTCCTGCTGTTCGTCTTCACGTGAAACAGTCCATGAAGCATTGGAAACAACATCAAGACTATATGTTTTCGCCGTATAATCGGTTTTAATTAATGTTTCCGCCGGATCAAGTTGTACGCCGACTTGTGCTACGGTTACCACATGTACCGTTTCGCCGTGGCGGTCGCAAATCACAAGATCAGCGTACCGCCGTTCGCCCTTATTTTCACCGGCAGAGAAGGCGATCTCACCATCGCCTGAGCCAGCCAAATCCGACGAAACATTCAGCCACGAGGCATTCTCGCCAAGACGCACACTCCAATCCTGATTCGACCGGATCTTAAAACTACCCGAACTGCCGGTCTGAAGCAATTCGACGTTATCGGCATCTTCCAGATCGAGATAAGCGATTCCTTTCTGTCGAACCTGAATCCATTTACCGATCCAATAATCGCTTCGGATAATCAGCGTATCGATCCGGTCGTCGAGGGCCGAATTGTCCGAATAGCAGACTTCGACATCGAAAATTTCACCGGATGTTCCTTCGGCGGGAGTAATCGTACACCAATCGTCGTGCAGTCCATAGACTCTCCACGGATCGGTCGATTTCACCTGCAATCGGATCGGACTGGGTGCGGTCGCTTCAAGGATGTAGGCATCCTCCGCCTTATAGCGCAAATCGACCCATTTCTGTGGTTCGTCGTCCTGACATGCCACTGCGAACAGCATTGTCAGCAAGGCCGGGAGCGCCGCGTAGACGCTCCGACCGTAAGATTTTCGAAATAGGAGTTTCATGCCAGATACATTTTAGAGAAGAGGCTTATACTCGAAGGATTCGATCGTCATCGTACCGGTGCCGGACTCGATGCCGAAAAGATAATTGAATCCGGCTTGCGTGCTGCCTTCCTGCCATACATCGCCGACATTGGTACTGTTGTCGAGTACCAGCACGTCATTGATCCAGACCTTTCTCGAAAGGGTCTTGTTCTGTTGGGTGCCGCTTCTTTCGGTCGGTTCGATCCGCAAACGGAGCGACCGGAGCTCCTTGACATCCGCGGGATACGAGCCCTCGATAAACTGCTTAGAGTCATTCCAAAGTCCGCCCCAACCGTTGTCAAAACCGAAACAAACCCTTTGTCCGTTAACCGTAACCTCACCTCCTGCCGACAACTGATGATCGTTATTGCCGAAACGCAGCATCAGATACACACTACCGGCCCAATTGTTGATCGAGAAATAACCCGATTCGAGATCTACTTCGGAAAATTTCCAGATAAACTCACCGTACTTGTACTCGCCCTTGCTCTTGACACGCGCATTGCCATCGGTTGCGGTCAGCGTATTGCCGTTCAATTGCCCGCTTTCAGGGATAACGGCCGTCTCCTGCGTAACGGTCATGGTCTGTGTCTCAAGCGGCGAATTTTCAACCGCCGCCTTCAGCACAACCGCGATCTTCTCATCCGCAAAAGCCCGGGCAAAAGGAAGTTTCACTGAGAACGACTCCCCGTCAATTTTCTCAACCTCGGCATATGTATTCTCCGAAGATACGATCCACTCGACATTGGCGTCTACATAGTAGGTTTTCGTGTCACCCGCATATCCGAAAAACAGCTCCGTTTCGGGGTTTTCCAACGGGCGGAACTCCATTCTCCATCCCTCTTGTACGACTTCGATAGTTTCGGTTTCGAGATCGGTCCTCACGGTCACCACCGCTGTGCGACGCAAACCGTCGCTGACAGAAGCCGTTACAGTTACCGTTATGGGATCGTCCGACGCAGTACCGGATGACTTGTCCAGCGTCAGCCATTTCTGGTCCGACTCGGCTGTCCAGTCGCGGTTGGAAACCACGGTAAAGGATGCGGAACCGCCATCTTTTGAAATTTCCTCCCGGGGTTGCAGCTCCGAAAGCGTCAGATTGCCCTGACCGGTCTGTCTGACCGTAATAACCGTCGGCTCGGCAATTCCGTCTGCCTCGATCGTAATAGCGGCCGTTCGGCTCTCATAAGTCGGGTTATCTTTCATTTTGATCGTAACCTCCTCGACCAGCGAACTTACGGCACTCAACGAAGGCGAAACCGAACACCACGGACGCTCGGCGAAACCCTCGCCGCAATCAACCGTAATTCGCCATGGAGTATTGGAACTGACATTGAAAGTAATGTTCTCGGGCAATGTCGGATCAGCGACATACGTATTTTGGGCGTCCGTAGCGAGTTTCGGCAGGATTTCGCCCTGCGTATCCACCGTATTTTCCTGGCAGGCGACGAACCCCGCCGCAGCTGCGATAACGGTCATTAACCGGAATGACTGCATGAATTTTCGAATTTTCATAATCGTAATAGGTTGTTTGATTTTTTCGTACTGTTTTGCTTGGGGTCCGTTACCAGCCCGTATTTTGCGGAGCGAGATTCGGATTTTTGTAGAGTTCCGACTGGGGGATCGGATAGAGATACATCCGGTCGGCCCATGTCCGTTGTTCGCAGACTTTCCGACGGAACGTATACTCGCTCCCCGTGCGGGTAATCTCCACGCCGTGGATGCGGCGCTGGGTCGCGTCGCCGATTTTCCAGCGGCGAACGTCCCAGAACCGGTGATCCTCGAAAGCGAACTCCACACGCCACTCGTTGCGGAGCGCGGCAATGAAGTCGGTCTTGCCAGTGACGGTAATATCGGGCATTCCGACATTGGCACGCACCTGATTGATCGCCCACCGGGCCGAATACAGATAGGTTTCATCCGTGTAGTCCGGGTCACCGAATGCCTCGATCATCGACTCGGCATAGGTCAGCAGCGTCTCGGCATAACGGTAAACGATCCAATGGTGCTTGTTGGAAACCGGCGTGTTGGGATTGAGATTCGTGGATTCCTGAATATATTTGCGCAGAAAATACCCCGTGGGCGAACCGCCCTCGGCAATCGACGCATAATCACTGCCGCCGACATAAGTTTCGATCATCGAGCCCTTAAACTGACTGCCGTTTGCGAGAATGGTCCGGGCGAAACGAAGATCCCGATTTGCATACGGAGTTTGAGCATTGAACTGCGGGTCGTCGCACTGCCAGCCGTTCACGCCCAAAGTCACCGGATAGCCGTTCTTCGTCTGGAAGGCATCGACCAATTCCTGCGTCGGGAAAGTCCCCGTGGCGGCAGTCGTTCGGCGGCCTTCGGTAAAGCGGATCGGGAAGTTGCGAAGTTCGAACGTGTTGTCATCGCTGTTCATACGCAGCAGGACGACCTCCGGCGAAGTGATGTTATTGCTTTTATCCGCCGGATCGAGAGAATAGAGACCCGTCTCGATCAGATCCAGCGCTGCCTTCGCCGAACGTTTCCAACGCTCGACATCCATCGAAGGATTGTGCAGCTCGCTCGCCGCATAGAGCAGTGCCTTGGATTTGAGTGCGAGTGCGAAGCCCCGGGTGATACGTCCCGTCTCGTTACCCGGCTCGCCGACATACGTATTGGGCAGGTTGCCGTCGGCGGCACATGCATCGCATTCGGCGACAATGAACCCGATCACTTCGTCGAACGACATCTTGCCGATCGTATTGGCCTCCTCGATGGTCAGCACCCGGGTCGGCATGGCAATGTCGCCATAACGCCGGGCCAGTTCGAAGAAATAGAACGCCCGCAGCATCCGAGCCTCGTAGGGGAAATAGCGGAGCTGCCTTTCCCAATTCGGATAACTCGGTCCGTACTCGAACCGGGAAAAGTCCACATCGGCGATCGAAGCGATGAATTCGTTCGCCGCACGGATGCCGTTATAGAGCGACCAGGCCGTATCGTGCGTTCTGAGCGCCGACCAGTTGCCGTTGTTGAAATCCTGCACGCCGCCCCCGGTATTGCCGAATTCGGCATCGTCCGAGGCGCAGTCGCGCATCGCCTCTTCGACCGCCCCGAAATCCTGGGGAATGTACGAATAGACGTTGGTGAGCATTTGCTTGGTATTGTCGAAATACTTATAGATATTGTCGTGCGTATTGAGTCCGTTCGTTTCGTCGAAGTCGAGGTAATTGCACGAAACGAAAACGGCAGCACTCAACAAGGTCGTTATGATTCGATATGTTTTCATCCTGTATACCGGTTAAAAATTGAACTTCACGCCTGCCCAGTACGACCGCACCGAAGGATACGCAGCCCCCAACTGTTCGGGATCAACGGTTTTCAGATTGTCCAGACTGAAGAGGTTCGTACCTTGCAGATAAATCTTCATATCCGCGAAGCGAAGAATCCGTTTGGGCAGCGTATAGGCAACGGTCAGGTTACGCAGTTTGATGAAGGAACCGTCCCGATACCAATACGAATTGTTCCGGTAGTTGTTCGCATTCGACAGGGTTGTCAGTCGCGGCATGGTCGCCTCCGAAGCACGTTCGGGCGACCACGGGATCTCGTGATCGAGCAGCGTTTGCGAAATGTTACCGTTGCCGATCAGCGGTTTGTAGAGCGGACAGTCGAGCAGATTGACCGTGCGCCCCGTCATGCCCTGAAAATCGGCAGACAGTTCGATCCCTTTGTAACCGGCATGGAACCCGAAGCCGAAATAGAAACGGGGAACACTCGATCCGTGCATCCGGACCATATCCAGATCGTCGATCCGGTTGTCGCCGTTCTGGTCACGGTATTTGAAATCGCCGGGACGCACCGTCGAGAAGGTCTGTACGGGACTTTCGTTGATCTCCATCTGGCTTTGGAAAATGCCGACGACCTCCAGTCCGTAACTTTGTCCCACCCGGTTGCCCCGGTGGTAGAGATAATCATAGGGCTGATACTCCTGACCGTCGGCGATCACCTCGCTGTCCAGATAGGAGGCGTTGGCGTAAACTCCGTAGGAGAAATCCTTGCGGCGGTCGTTCCAGGCAATCGAGGCGTCGAATCCCCGGTACTCATGCTCGCCGGCCGGTTGCAGCCCCACGCCGATGCCGATGATACCCGACACGGTGGCCCCGGAAGAGATCAGGATATGGCTGCGCCGCTCGAAAAATCCCTCAACGGAAGCCGTGAAACGATTACCGAACGAACGCAGATCGAGCCCCACGGTTACCCGGCGGGACTCCTCGGGGACAAGCCCTTCGGCCGCGAGATTCCCTTCTGCCAAACCGGAATAGGCCGCGACGTTGTTGGAAAAATAGTAACCGTGCGCATTCGTATTCCCGAACGACTGACGCCACAGTTCGTGCGACAGATTCCCGTCCCACCCCGAAATGCCGTAAGAAGCGGATAATTTGAGCAGATCGAGCTGCTTTGCGTTTCGCAGGAAGGGTTCTTCGGAAAGGACCCAGGCGGCGTTTACCGCCGGATAAAAGTGGAACGCATCGCCCTCGGGCAGATAGGCCGAACCCGAATAATTGCCGACGACATTCACCGTATAGCGATTGTCGAACGTGTAGCCGACTGTAGCGAGAACCGATTGCCGACGAACCGAGTTATTCCGACCGTTGGCCGTGTAGGCCTGCTGATCGTAAATCACGGCCGCCTGCACATGATGTTGGCTCCAACAACGGTCATAACCGATTTTAGCCTGCAAATCGGACCGCATGTATAACGAGTAGAAATTCTGACTGTGGCCGACAACTTCCGAATCCTTGCCGTAAACGGCCGGATGGGTGATCAGCGTTCCGTCCGTAGAAACGGAGGCCTGCGCATCCTTATAACGATAAGTCTTCGTCGCCTGATCGAACATGGAGCCGACATTGTCGAAAGCCACCGACACCTCTGCCGAGAGGCCGGGGGTCAGCGCATCAAGATTCTGCCGTAACGACAAATCCCCCAAAAGCATTCCGATGGTCTGCCGGTAATTGCCGCTGTCCATCAACAAAGCTACCGGATTATTGGCCCCGTAAATACTCGTACCGCCGTAAAGGCCGTCGTCATCGTATCGTATGGGAAAAGCAGCCGAAGGCGTGTTATAAAGGATGTTGTAAATATCTCCGTAATTGGCACGGTTTGTCTCAGCGATCTTGCCCATCACGTTCAGCCGCATCCGCGTCGAACGGGTTATGTCCACATCGATGTTGGCCCGAATGTTCAAGCGAACATCCGTCGGATCGGTTTTGTACCGGGATTCGTTTTCATTGCTGCGAAAAAAGCCCCGGTCGTGCATATAATCCACGGCCGTATAATAACGAAACTTGCGCGACCCTCCATCGAATGTAAGATTGAGGCGATGATTCGACGCTGTGGTGTTGTAGACTTCATTCCACCAATCAACATTCGGATAATACGACGGATATTTTCCGCTGCGGAACGCATTCAGTTCGTAGGCATTGTAACGAAGCGAAAGGCCGTCATTCGTAAGCGCCTCGTTGAGCGAACGGGCATAGGTAAAGGCATCGGCAAATTCCGGTGCGCGAAATTGCGTGCTGACGCCGTACTGATAGCCGACACCCACTTTCAGCTTGCCGGGCGTTCCCCGCCGCGTGGAGACCATCACGACCCCATTCGCACCGCGCACACCGTAGAGTGCAACCGCTGCGGCGTCCTTCAGCACGACGACCGATTCGATCTCCTGTACCGTAAGATTCTTAAGATCCCGCGGGAAACCATCGACAAGTACCAGCGGAGCCTGTCCGTGAATCGACAGCGAAGCGATGTTATCGGCCGTCGTGCCGACTCCCTGATAAACATTCAGTCCGGCGATTCGTCCGTAAAGGGCTTTGGCCGCATCAATCTGCGGCGCATTGTCCAGCACTTCGCGGCCCACTCCCGCCTGTGTCCAGGCGCTCCGATCCCGGTCGACACCGATCCCGTAGCCGAGACTTATGGTATCGGGAGCACCTACGACCGGAAAACCTTCGTTCTGCCGGGCGGAGGCAGATAACAGACACCCCGCAAACAGCAATATTATAATGGTATTTTTCATATTCTGTAATTATTTAGAGACCCCACATGCTACCAGCCCGGATTCTGGGTCATGCCATATCCCTTGTTTATCTCCGTAAGAGGGACAGGTGCCAGATACCATTTGGTATCCCAGGTGTTTCTCCATGTCCGGTCATCCAACACAAAGGGTTTGAAAGAGAAAGCCGTAGGGTTTTGAGAATTGTTTCCGGTCGATGTCAGCCCATAGAGCTGTTTACGGAAATCCGCTTCGCGGCCCCAGCGGATGAGATCGAACCAGCGAACCTCCTCGAACCCGAATTCGAGCGCCCGTTCGCGCAGCACAGCCTCCCGGAACTCGTCCTTCCCCATTTTCTCGTGGAGCGCAGACAATCCGACACGTTCTCGAACTTCATTGACACAATCATAGGCCGTTGTATTGGGCATGCCGACATACTCGTTGATCGCTTCGGCATAGCTCAGCAATACTTCCGACAGACGCAAATAAGGCCAATGTGCCGGTTGACCGTTGCGGTCATTGAAATCTCTCAAAATGAATTTCATCTGAAAGAATCCGCTGCTGGGGCTGACATAATTCAAATGGTTGGTATACAAAGGTGCCAATGTCCCGTCGTAATAGGTGTCACCCGGCACGACGCAGGTTTCATAAAGGCGCGGGTCTCTCGTAGGCGTGCCGTCCAATGCGAAAAACGGTTGTTTCGAAGGACGCTCCCAGTCGAAATCTTCCGGGAACTCCGCACCGTCGGCCCAAGGGAACATATTGACGTAATTGAGCGTCGGGCCGGAGCGTACGCGCTCTTTATAAAAATCCGCATGAATCGAATTGTCATATCCCCGACGGGTCGAAATAAGAATTTCCGGACTGCTGCGTTCGAAATATCCGGATCGGTATGCTTGTCGACGATCTTCAGGCTTCTCCGTTACGGGTCGGACCAATTCATATTGCCTGTTTTTATCCAACTCGTCGAGAAAAGCCTTGCCCGCTTCAACTGCCTTGCCCCAACGTTCCCGATCGTAATTCCCGTAACAAGAATATGCATCGGCTTTGGCATGGTACGGCGTCGCCGAATTGAAAGTCGGGGACGCGGCGAACAACAATACCCTTAACTTGAGAGCCATAGCCCCAGCCTTCGTCATACGGCCTGCATCCGTATCAGATGCTTTCCACTCCAAAGCTGGAGCCGCCTCATCGAGCAGCTGCACGATATAATCAACCGTTTCCGCGAAAGTATTGCGCGGATAATGCATCTCTTCATTGGCCGCAACCGAATGTTTTAACAATGGCACGCCGCCCATATAACGCAACATTTCGGCATAAGCAAGCGCAATGATCATCTTCGCCTCGGCCACGCGTTCCCTGCGGGCCGAGGAGGTAATATCCGGAATCCGGTCCGCATTCTCGATATAGATCCATGCATAACGGATCGCGTTGTATTCCGGTTCCGAACCGAAGCGATAGGCTTCGCGTCCTTGAAGATCGCTCGTGCCGATATTGGAACTCAACGCACCGTTATAATAAAGGTTGACCGGACCATCACTCATATTGTTGCGAAAACTGTAATGAAGATCCGTAATAGCTTCAAGAATATTCACCCCTAATTTGTCATAAGGACGATCTCCTGTCGGCAAACCATAAGGCAAATAAGTATACGCTTTGGTTAGGACTCGGTCTGCATTGACCGCCGAACTGAACATTTCGTCGAGTGTAGCTCCCGAACTTTCGGGATGGTCGCCGAGAAAATCATCTCCGAAACGGATATCCGAACACGACGCTAACAACAGGCAGACTACCGCTGCCCATATGTGGATTTGTTTCATAATCAGAAAGATTTAAAAGGTGACATTCAGACCGACACTATACACTTTGACCAGCGGATAAGCTCCATTATTGTTAGTCAGGGATTCCGGATCGATGAAATCAAGTGGAGTGAATGTCAACAGGTTGTATCCAGTCAACGAAATGCCCAGTTTTTTGATTCCTACCGAAGCGAGGCGTTTGCTGTTCGAGAACGTATAACCGACCGACAATGTTTTCAGACGCAGATAGCGGGCATTGCGTAGCCAAAGCGTAGAAGCGGAAGAATTCCAAACCTCCGATTTTTCAGCAGCACGCGGTAACGTTCCGGTCTGATGCTCGGGTGTCCAGCAATCATCATAAAAATATTGGAGTAACCCGCGGCCACCCGCATTCGTATAGGGAATACGGTACTCGATCTCCATCATCTTGTTGACATGCGTCGCTCCCGTCCACTGCATTGAGAAGTTAAGCCCTTTCCAATTGAATCCGGCATTCAGACCGAAAACGTATTCGGGTCGGGTCGAGTAGCCGGTCACCATCGTATCGTCACTGTCCACAATCCCGTCGCCATTCAGATCGGCATACATGGCATCGCCGGGTGCAACAGCGACATAAGGCTGTGGCAAGGAAGAATCGAGAACCATGTTTCCTTTGGAATCAACCGTAAAGTCGCTATTCTGATACAGCCTTTCGAATTTGTAAAGTCCCGTATAGCGTCCGGTCGGACCGCCGGTCTGATGCTGATAAGCGAACTGGCTCTTCACCTCGTCCATGTACAGAATCTTGTTCCGGGCGAACGACACGTTGGCATTGACGTAATAGTTGAATCCGCGCCGTGTCGTTTCCTTCCACCCCAAGGCGATTTCGTAACCGTGATTGTCCACTTCGCCGATATTCAGCGCGGGCAGACCCGCCGCAATAATGCCAGGGGTTGAGTTAGGCGACAGGAGAATGCCCGTACGGTGTTCAAAGAAATAATCGAAATTCAGGGAAAGCCGATCCGAGAAGAAGTTTGCGTCGATACCGTAGTTCTGCTTGTCGGCCGTTTCCCATGTTACATCGGTATTGCCCAACGTACCTTCCCCGTAAGCTTCCAAACTGTTCGGGTTGTTAATTCCAAAGCTGTAAGAGCCGTTTTGTGACCAAACGCTCGGCATATACATAAAACGCGCCCCACTCAGATCGTTACCTACACGTCCCCAGGATGCACGGAATTTGAGATAGCTGATCGCATTTTGATGACGCATAAATCCCTCTTCGCTCAAAACCCAGCCTACTGATGCCGACGGAAAAGCTCCGTAACGTGTTTTCCCGGGCGCGAAATTCTCCGATCCGTTGTACCCGATATTCACATCGACGAGGTATTTGTTCCGATAGCCGTAGGTCACCCGGCCGACATACCCCACATAACTGCGCGGGATATACTGAAACGTACCGCCGCCCGCCACAGGATAGTAGTCACGCGACTGATTGTAGAGAAACATGGCCGACACCTTGTGGTCGCCGCTCACACCGAACGAACGCGAATAATTGATTTTGGCTTCGATATACCAGTTCCGATCACGCCCATAATCGTTTTCCGAATAATTCAGCGGTTGATCTTTGCTATAATCGGGTGCAGCCTCCGAGGCCGGAATGTAAACGATGGTCTTATCGTAATCCGGATCAGTCTGTGGTTTGGTCGGATCTTCAAGATACGATTTATAATAAGCCCTCTGATATTCCTGCCGCCATCCATTGGCAGTACGGCTTTTCGTTAGATTAAAACGATTGTCGTAAGCGCCTTTGATCGAAACCGACAGGCCTTTTGTCAGAAAATCAAAATTTTGTACGATCTCCGCATCACAATTAAGCGTAGTACGGTAGATCTGCTCATACCCGTAGCCGAAAAAAGTGCTGTATCCGTCGCGCAGTTCGATTGTAGACGGAATGAACCCGTCCGGGATCAACGTTCTTTTACCGTTGACAAAGCCCGGACTGGACATCGGCACGGCCCAAATCGTTGCATAGACCCATTCGTTGCCATCGGCGACCGTCAGCGGATTCTGACTCTTGCCCACATTGCCGCCGATGCCGATTTTCAAGGCAGTCGTCCGCGTCAGATCGAAATCCACGTTCGCCCGATAATTATAGCGGTTGTAGCTGTAATTATTGTCGTAATCGAGGTATTTCGTCTGTTTCAACACGCCGTTCTGATAGAGATAACCGAGCGAAACGAAATAACGCACGTTCTGACCGCCACCCGAAATGTTGATATTATTTTTCGTTTGCAGAAAAACACTGTTGAACATCTTATCCTTCCACCGGACGTTCGGATACATAATCGGATCGGAACCAGTACGATAAGCCTCGATGGCCTCCCGGCTGAAATACTGTGTTTTGTCAGTCACGCCGTCGTTCTGTTGTTTGATATTCCAGAAGCGGGCATACTCATAGCTGCCAGTCTGCTGGACATAGGAAAGCGGCTGCTGTACACCTGTAATCGAACTGACGGAGATTGAGGGGCGACCTTCCTGTCCGCGTTTGGTCGTGATGAGAATAACGCCGTTGGCACCACGAACACCGAAAACCGCTGTCGAGGCAGCGTCTTTCAGAATCGAGAAATTCTCTATTTCATTCGGGTCGATCTGCGAAAATTCGCGTTCCACGCCGTCGACCAACACCAGAGGAGCCGCATAATTGCTGTTCAACGAACCAACACCGCGGATATAGATCGTTGCAGCGTCGTTACCCGGCTGTCCGGAGGTCTGTACGGTCGCCACGCCGGGAACCGAACCGGCCAATACATTGGTAATGCTTGCAACGGGTGCCTTGACCAGTTCCTTGGTATCGACGGTCGCTAAAGCTCCGGTAATCGACGCCTTGGTCTGCGCGCCGTAGCCGATGATAACCACATCGTCGAGCCGCGCGGCATCCTCTTCCAGTGTAACATCGAGCTGCGTACGGGTCGAAACGGCAGACTCAACTGTCTTATAAGACAGATAAGAGAAGGTCAGAATAGCTTCGGCGCTTTTTACGTCGATGGAGTAGAGACCGTTGGCATCGGTGGCAGTTCCGTTCGTCGTTCCCTTCTCGACGACGGAGACACCAATCAATACATTGCCGCCGGCATCCCTGACCGTTCCCCGAACGGTAATCTTACGGGAAGGCGTATCGGCCGGAGACGTCTTCGCAGCCTCTTTCCGCGTATACAGGACGACCTGCCGTTCGGAAATCCCGAATTCGGTCTTCTCATCCAGGATTCGGCGAAGTATTGTTTCCAGCGAGGCGTTACGAACATCGAGGCTTATTTTCCGTTCAAGATCCATCGTCTTGTCCTTGTACAGAAAAATATAACCTTCGTCCGTTTCGATTTGGTTGAGCACCTCTTTCAGCGGTTTGTCTTTCACACGCAGGGAGATACTCGTATTCTGAGCCAGAAGAGCGCTGCCTGCCCACAAACAGAAGGACAGACAAAGCAAACATCCCTTTTTCAGAACATGAGTTCGTAGATTTTGATTCATACAGGTTTGATTTTCAGATATAACACTATCGGAATTCGCAAAGAACGGAACGGTTCCCGCGAATAGTTCAGGATGGTTTTCGTATCGTCATAGGCAGTAGTTTAAGTCGGTAAATATCATGCGCATGTATCATTGTCGAATCGTGATGTCGATTTCCCGTTCGCCGGAGCGCATATAGGAAATGGGAGCCAACAGTTTAAGATGGTTCAAAGCGCTTTCGAGTCCGGTTCTGAGTTCCAGTTTGCCGCTGATCATAATCTCTTCCGTCAGGTGCGAATCGCAATTGATCCGAACTCCGTAAAAATGCTGCAACTGCATAAACACCTGTTCCAGAGGCGCGCTTTTGAATTGGAGGAAGCCTTCGGTCCAGGAAACAAAATTATTGGTATCCACCAAGCGTATCTGCCGTTCCCCGGTGCGGGCGTCGTAGGTGAACATCTCCTCGGGTCGAATGCGGCTGCTCTCTCCCTGTTCGAGAGCGGTGACATCCACCGAACCCGACACCAGCACGACAGACTGTTTTTCATCGTAGGCATTGACGTTGAATCGGGTACCCAAAACCCGGACCTCCATGTGCGATGTCTCCACGATAAAGGGACGGTCGATGTCGCGCGCGACATCCAGATAGGCCTCGCCACAGAGTTTCACCCGGCGTTCGCCCTCGGCCCGCTCGCAGATTTCCAATTCCGATCCGGAATTGAGCCATACGACCGTACCGTCGGAAAGCACCGTTTTGGTCTGCTGACCGATCGGCGCGGAGAGCGATCGGAACTGCAAGTGCGGCGTCGGATCATCCCTGAAATTTTCGGGGAGATAAGAGATGCCTGCAACGAAAGCAACGACTGCCGCTGCTGCAAGCCACTTCCAGTAACGGCGGAGTCCTGTCCGGCGCTTCGACATTGCAATGTCATCATCCATGAGTAGTGTGGCATCGTAGATCCGCCGCAATGCATTGAATTCATCGCGCTGCGTATCATTCCCTTCAGCCCATTTCATCACTTGGATACGTTCCTCCAAGGAGGCATCTCCCCGCAGATATTTTCCGATCAGATTAAAATTCTTTTTCATAAAAATGAAATATGCGCATGTATATATTAGTTCCCCGAGAATCGGGAAACCCTAAACGAAAAATAATATTTTTCGGCCGATTGCTGAAATAAAAAGCCGGGCGACAACTGCGGCAAATGCACCGCAGACACGTTAACCCGCAAAAAACGAATGTATTGAAGGGTGGTTAAATCCCCAGAAAAAGATAGATGAGCGGCAGGTAGTCCTTCAGGTCGGTGCGAAGTTGTTTCAGCGCCTTGGTAACATGGTACTCCACGCTCTTTTCGCTGATGCCGAGTTCCTGAGCTATCTGCCGGTTAGACATTCCATCGAACCGGCTGAGCATGAAAACGCGGCGGGTCTGCCTTCCCAGCGCATCCAGCGATTTGTGCAGAATGGTTTGCACATCCTCGGCATAAAGCGCATGCGGGTCGCATGCTTCGAGCGTATTGATTCGGAACTGTATTTCCCGGGAAGCATCCGATCCGATGCTTCCGTGTATCTGATATTTCAGGCTCTCGCGCCTCAAATAGTGAAGCGCTTTGTTGCGGATGACCGAAAACAAAAACGGAAGCACGAACTCGACCTGTTCACCGGCAGCCATCTTTTCCCACAGAACGGCCATGGCTTCAGCGGCCATACATTCAGCCTGGGCAGAATCATAAGTATAAGATTTCGCAAACAAGACACACCTTTGGTAATAACGGTTGAAGTCGTCGCCCAAAAATCGTATGTCAGTTTGATTTGAACCCACGCGGCCTTTTTCTTTATAATACAAAGTTAGAGAAAATATTTCGACATTCACAAATCCCGATTCAATTTGAGGCTTGATAAAATAGCTATCAATTATTTATAAATGATTTGAAAATTCCACGTATGTCTTTGTGCTGTTTCCGAGACTACCTACTCCCCGTTTAGCACGTTATGCACCGCATTTGCCTTGCTTCCGTTTCCGTGGGCGAAGCTATGGCAGGGGGTCGGAAAACAACCAAGATCGGGGCCCTTCGGGTTCAGACAAAAAAATCAGCCGCAACTTATATATTGCGGCTGATTTTTTTGTCCTGAAATCTTGTTTGTATTCCGCCCCTCTGAAATATAGCCCACAGAAACGGAAGCAAGGCAAACGCGGCCCATACGGCATAAAAAAAAGGTCGTAGTTATGAAACAGCACAAAGACATACGGGAAATTTTGAAACGGAGCGGCACCGCTCCCACCGGCATCTGCGGGTTTTGGAGGTCTGCGGTAAGTTTCGCGGCTGTGCTTTTCGGCGCGTTTGCGGCGTTCAAATTTCTCGCGGGCATCTATCTCGGTGCGGGCGGTTTTTGGGGTTTCTGCCTCTCGTTATGGCTCTTGCGGCGGTGTCGGGACATCGTGCGTCTCGTCCTTTCCCCCGTGGTTGTCCTCGTGCGGTTTCTTCTGCGGCTGTTTTACTAACATTCAACACCTTACAACTATGGGAAAAGTCACATTGTTATTCGCAGGGGGACTTATATACTTAAATAAACAAACAGGAAATATGGTCGAAAATTTGGATTTAGTATAATTATTTGCTATATTTGCATACATACGGTTTTGATACACTATGATATGCAAATTTAACTCCTTGACCGATCTATTTAAGAGGTTTCCCGACGAACAGTCCTGCATTCGATATTTGGAGTGGGTCGTCTGGAAAGGGCATCCGGTTTCACCTTTCGACCCGACCTCGAAGGTCTATAAATGTAAGAACAACCAGTATAAATGTAAAAATACGGGTAAGCTGTTTAACGCGAGATATGGAACCTTATTCCATAGATCGTCGGTTCCATTACAAAAATGGTATGTGGCTATTTGGATGTTTATGACGTCCGGCAAAGGACTTTCATCCGTCCGACTATCGAAAGATATTGAAGTCACACAAAAAACGGCATGGCTCATGCTTCACCGCATACGTGAATGTTTTAGCAACGAGAACGATTCCAAACTTGACGGGGTGGTTGAAATCGACGAAACATTCGTCGGCGGGAAAAACAAGAATCGCCACGCAAATAAGAAAGTAAAATATGCTCGCGGGCGTTCCTATAAAGACAAAACCCCTGTCTTCGGGATGAAACAACGGAAAGGTAAGATTGTTGCCAAAGTTGTGGAGAATACCCGACAAAGAACTCTATACAAAGAAATCAGAAAGACAATCAAAGTCGGCAGTACGATATATAGCGATGAATGGAAATACGGCAATCTGAATAGATACTACAAACATGCGTTTATAGACCATAGTCGAAAGCAGTATGCCGTAGGAGAGGTGACAACGAATTCGATCGAAAGTTTTTGGGCGGTATTAAAGCGTAGTATTGTAGGCATTTATCATTCGGTTTCCAGAAAATACTTACAAAAATACATTTGGGAGTTTGTATTTCGCCACAATACCTGTAAATTTGAACCGCAAAAGGTATTCGACCGAATATTAGCGAACTCTTATTACACGAACCTGAAAGCCTTGACGTATGCCGTTTAGAAGAAATCGACTGTATTTTATGCGAATACTAAACAATGTCGGTATCAATCAGAGAAGGGCCGATAGCTACTTCGACATTTATTTAATGTGCGATGCTGCCGAGAAAGACTTGCCCGATTATTTGGATTTACGGAAGACGGAGCGGTTTTTACGGGCTCTATCGGAAGAACTCGGTATTGACCAGTCGGAGTTAGTCCAACCCGAAAATGAAAAAGGCGAAAGATGGGTGCATCCTTATGTAGCTATTAACTTTGCGCAATGGGCCGGTGGTGAATTAGCGGTACAGACTATTAAATGGGTTCTTCAATGGTTTCGGGACAAAGTTTATGAAACGACAGAAAAAGAAGAATCATTCGAGGACGTTGACCCGAGGTTTACCGCATGGATACAAAAGGCGGCTAAATTCGATCCGCGAAAATTAAAAAAGACATCTGAGTAAGATGTCTTTTTCGTTGGTCTACAAAAGCATTTTCTTCTTTTGCTCGAATTCTTCATCGGTTATCATCCCTTTCACTTTTAGGTCGTAGAGCTTTTTGACTTCCTCTACATAGGTCGCATTATCGGATTTTACCGTAACCTCCGTTGTCGGATTGACAATAACGGTTGGAGGAGGTACTACAATTTGCCGGTTGTATTTCCAATTAAATTCTTCGTCAGACATACATATCAGGATAATAAACTCGATTAACGCGATAATTGCCGGGATAAACGTCCAACAGAGTAAGAGATAAAATATTCCTGATACAATTTTACCCAAATAAAATCTGTGGACTCCTATTCCACCGAAAACCAAAGCCAGCAAGGCGGCTGTAATTCTGTTCTTTTGCTTCATATTTGACGGGTTTAAGGGTTAATTACATACTCATAGAAACGGAAGTAGAATTCCGATAAGCAACATAGCGAGTAAAATCAACAGGGTTTCTTTCATCTTTGCATGTATTAGGGTTAAACAATGTTTTTCTCTTTCAAGCTATTGTTTCCCGTACATGCACAAAAAATGCGTGGACTTCTTATCGGTAAGAGTGGCACGACCAAATGCCAAAGCCCCAAATAAGTATAAGCCCACGCAATAGCGCGAGCGCACACTTATTGTTCTTTGGGGCTTATGATTAAATTGGTCGTTTACTCTTACCCAAAAACAATAGCGTTCGCTATCTAAATATGTCGACGACAAAGATACATATTTTCCAAGATTTGCAAATATTCAAATAGAAAATTATGAGAGTACAAGTGAAAATGGTAGTATTCACTACCGACAAAAACAAATGGGGAAGCGCTTATTGCAGTTATTGCCCAGCGACAAACTATCCCTTTGGACGAAGTGACACGATCGAAGAAATCGTGGCCGATGTACAAGGACACCTACTTAATCTTTTGTGCCACAGACTTATATATAAAAACTTGCGAAATTGTGGTTGGATAATTACTGAAAATTCGGTGAAACCTCCTATCTTTACGGACGAAGAAGTTGTTTACCTTACGGAACAATCATATTCGACAACAATCGTAGCACCTAAAATTATTGAATTAGATGTCGAAGTCCCATGTGTACGAGGATTTTACTGATAAGAAGGTAAGTTCTCGTTTATTATTTGACTTTTTATTAGACAAAGGCTTGTGCGGAGAAAACCCCGTAATGGCTCTTAAAGTAACGGTGTCTTTTACTGTTAAAGATGAACGAATAGAAATTCCGCTATCTTCTGAATTATCCTACTCTCACTTACAACATATTTTAGATGCTACGGGAAATTCATTGGAAGATTTCCTTGCGTATTCCGTAGCACATATTTAGGACATTTGTAATCTTCAAACCATTTTCCTATATTTACACAAACCGAGGAGATTATTTTCTCGGTTGGATTACTTAGTGTAATATAGTATATAAATCCCGTTGAAAAAACATAGACAAATATAGTTATTGATTTTGAATATAAAAAGGAAGTTTTTAAATCTAAAAGGAGATTTTCTAATGCCATGGAGTTGCCCGAAATATTCAATTTTCACGATTTTATCTTTATGAAAACAACTTTATCGAAAAATGTTTTTCGTGATGGTTAACTTTATAAGGCAGTTCCATGGCTAATTAAAGAACTATTCCTTAATATAAATAGCAGTATCCGGCACCGCTTGTTCCATTGTCTGATAGAAGATACGCTTACTCTCCTGCATGTCTTTCAGATTGATGAAATCCAGTACATTGTAGTATTGTTTGCCATCCTGATCCTCGACGGGACAGAGTTTCCCGCGACGTTTGTATTTCTCGACGAAATCCGGATCGAGTCGGATGAGCTGGCAGACTTCCTCCTGCGTCATCGAAAGAGAAATACGGCGCTCCCGGCAGACATGCTGCAATACGAGGAGCATGTTCGAGGCTTTCATGTGGCTGCGAACGAGCAGAGCGAATTTGCTTCGCTCGATAAGAATCATCTTTTTCATTGTATATTTCCTTTAATCATTATAAATTTGAGTAATTAAGACATCAGAG
>OGQR01000387.1_pt1 | contig 40184 bp, 36 predicted proteins | sample 1553271 | NCBI WGS metagenome assembly OGQR01 (sample SAMEA2579970, study PRJEB22360) | human gut metagenome | biome: human gut; feature: human-associated habitat; material: faeces | place: Denmark | collected 2008/2010 | reverse complement strand
GTAATCAAGGAAACACATTTTTTAACTACTTACGAAACAATATTTTTATTTTATAATAGAGAATTATAATTCAACTTTTTCAATCTCACCAAATAATTCTGCTTTTGCATTTGGCTTAATTCTCCATGCATTACCATGATTTTTTCCAGAATATTTTCCTGTTTTTGAAGTGTACCCACGCCAATCATATGTGATAATTCCAGACTTAATTAACGATAAGAATGTCATAAACTGTGGAGTTCTAGAATATTCAACTATGATTGATAAGAATAATCTTGATGCGAATGCATTGTTTCTATAGTTTCTGACTATGATATGAATAACATCTGGAATGCCGATGAGGATATTCGCTCACTAAAATCACTGATTCTGTTTGGTGTGCGCGGTATGGCAGCCTATGCCTACCATGCAATGGTACTTGGCTACACCGATGCTTCACTCAATCAATTTTTTATCAATGCACTTTCTGCTCTTTCTAAGGACTTGGGAATGGATGAGCTTCTTCCAATTGTAATGGAAGTTGGTCGCTTTAACCTTCTTTGCATGGAGCTTCTTGACACGGCAAACACCGAAAGCTTTGGTGATCCAGTTCCAGTAACTGTACCGTTAACAGTAGAAAAGGGACCATTCATCGTTGTTACCGGTCATGATCTTTCTGACATCAAGCAGCTTCTTGAGCAGACAAAAGATACTGGAATCAACATCTATACACATGGCGAGATGCTTCCGGCACACGCATACCCAGAATTAAAAAAGTACCCTCACTTAAAGGGTAATTTGGGTACTGCATGGCAGAATCAGCAAAAAGAATTTGCCACACTTCCTGCACCAATTTTATTTACAACCAACTGCCTGATGCCCCCGAAATCTTCCTATGCAGACCGTGTTTTCACAACAGGCTCCGTACAATTTCCAAATACGCCTTACATTAAGGATGAAAACGGTCACAAGGACTTTACACCGCTTATCAAGAAGGCTCTTGAACTTGGCGGATACTCCTCTGATCAACACTTTACCGGAATCAACGGTGGAACTTCCGTTATGACCGGCTTTGCAAAAAATGCTGTTCTCTCCTCTGCCGGTGAGATTGTCGATGCAGTAAAATCTGGTGCGATTCGCCATTTCTTCCTCGTTGCTGGATGCGACGGTGCACGTTCCGGTAGAAACTATTACACCGAGTTTGTGAAGCAGACTCCAGCAGACAGCATTGTTTTAACGCTTGCTTGTGGAAAATATCGCTTCAACGACCTCGATCTTGGCACAATCGGAAACTTCCCACGTCTGATGGATATGGGACAGTGCAACGATGCCTACAGTGCCATCAAGGTGGCAGTCGCTTTGGCTGATGCCTTTGGATGCGGTGTCAATGATCTTCCGCTCTCCATGGTTCTGTCTTGGTATGAACAAAAGGCAGTCTGCATTCTTTTAACACTGCTTCATCTTGGCATCAAAAATATCAAGCTCGGTCCGACACTGCCAGCATTTCTCTCCAAAAATGTGTTAAATTACCTGGTAGAGCACTTTGCGATTGCTCCAACTACAACGCCAGAAGCAGACTTAGCAGAGCTTCTGAATAAATAAAAATTTAAAAAACGACATAAGGGGATAAGAAAAGTGGCACCTTCGCACCACTTTTCCTATCCCTCAATTTTTGCAAATTTTTGAATTAATATTTCGGCAATCTGATTCCATGCATCCGCAATTTTTTCGCTTACAGTAAAGATTGATAGCTCACTCCATTCTTTATAAAGTGTATTTCGTTGACTTTGCTTGATCGGCTGCGCTTTGCTTTCTGGTATCTGCAAGTATCCAAAATATTCGGATGCAGTCTGAAATTCTTTTTCTGAACGGTATTCATTTAATTGATTTCTTTTTAGAAATACCAGATAGCTTCCTGTCTGCATCAAATTAAGCACATTTCGATAAACGATTTTACCATCCATAACTTCCATTCCGTAATTGCGCCAAACCCAACATTTTTCGTTCTGGTCGATCCATTCACTTCCCTTTATTACAGAAGAAACTCGAATCTCTTGACCATATGTGCCAGTCGTAAACTGAAGTTTTCCTGTACTCTCTGCTAGCACAATGATATCTGCCTCTTCTGCCTGGCGGATATAGTTTTCCTGATTCTGTGTGAGATCTTTTACAACTACGCCTTTACTTCCATTATCTCCAAGCGCATATTCTAGCTCTACCTGAAGAGAAAGAAGATCTTCTAATTGATCTACCTCTGCAAGTCCTGTGTCTGGTGCCTGAGTGCGGATTATTTTACATGCAATTGCAGTGACGATGAAAACTATCGCAATTACGATATACCATTTTTTCCATCCCTCCATCTCTACACCTCCATTTGAAGTTGTCCCTTTTCAATCAAAAATACACGACTACAAAGTGAACGAATATCGTAATCAACATGACTTGCTAACAAAACAACTGCCCCTCTTTGCGCCTCCTCATTCATAATCTGATGAACAAGCTCCACTCCTTTTCGATCTATTGCATTTGTTGGTTCATCTAATAAAAGTACCTCTGGCTGCTCCATGATGGCTTGTGCCAACATCAATCGCTGTTTCATTCCAAGCGAATATTTTCGAAACGTTCTTTTGTCTTCTGGTTCCAATCCAACTCGACGAATTGCTTGGTCAATCTCCTCATTCGTTGCTCTCTTTCGAATGGATGCCAATAGTCTTAAATTTTCTCTTCCAGAAAGCTCTGGATATAGCGACGCATTCTCAATCATAATCCCGATATTCGGATCAGCATCTACTCTATTCTTCCCATCAAACAGTAATTGTCCCGAGCTAGGACTGACCAAACCAGCAATCACTCTCATCAGCATTGTTTTTCCAGAGCCATTTTCTCCTGTAATTCCATAGATCTGTCCACACTTCATCGTAAGGCAGATATTCTCCAAGATTGTAGTCGTTCCAATTTGCTTTGTTATATTTTCAAGTTTTACTTCTTGTATCATCAGCCTTCTCCTTCCCTTGCGAACAGATCTCGTTTTGCCAAATAAGATCCAGAAATTCCTGCACAGACTACCATTTGGATCAAAAGTACGAGTAATTTTTTAATATAGCTTCCCGTATTCTCAATAATATCTGCTGAAAGCCACATTGGATTGATAATCTGCGATAAGTTACCAGCCGCTTCCGAGGTTGCCCACATAATTAATCCAATCACACACAACATTGATAACAAAATTCCAACTGCACTTCCACCAATCGCACAAAACAGATTACACAAAATCGACATTTCAAACAACAATGTCGTCAAAAACAACCAGATCTGAAGGACGGCTTTTAAAAGCGCCATTGACATACTCGCTTCACTGCATCCCATAAACGAAAACAGCGTGTGCATTCCCACAAAACAGCCTGTATAAAGCATACTGTACAAAAGTAGCCAGACAAATTCCTTGCCAATCCATTTTTTTCGATTTGAAATTCTTGAGAAAAAGTAGACTGCTCCAACCCGTTGTCTCGCTGCAATACAATCTCCATATAAAATCAAAAACAATACTAGAAAAATTGCTTGACCAATCGCAATGACAAAACGACTTCCCGAATCACCTGTTACCCTTCCAAAAATGCCATTTATTAAGACATTTACAACTGAATCTGTACTTTTCTCTCCGACAAGTTCAATGTAACGCCCCATCCAGACCGGCAAAATCGCAAGTCCAACTCGATACAAATATTTTTTTCTCATCTATTCATCACCCCTGCTGTGCATTTAATTCTCTGTGCGATGCATAAAAATATAAAAGAACGGTTATCACACTCAAGATCAATGCCCATACCAACAGATAAAGCATACTGCAACTACTTGATGTCATTGGTGCCAAATAATCCATCAAATACAAATCCAGATAGCGTGCTGTCTGTTCCTGAATTCTTTCTGCATTTGCAATTGATTGGCTTACATTTTCGGTGGACTCAATATTGCCATTCACTATATTCAGTATCCTAGCAAAGAAAAGAGAATTTAACTGCATTGTTCCTACACAGATCAGATAAATTGGAAGAAACAATATCATAATATTGCCTGAGAATACAAAGGAGATTGCCATAACAAATGCGCCACAGATTCCCGAAAATACACCTAAAATCAAGAAATACAATAGCTGATACAAAACTGGTGATTTTAAATAGATACTCAAAAATAAATATTGTGGATTTACAGAGGAATAAAAAAGATTTTCTCCTAAAAGCGAAATCTCGTACATGTTATCCTCATATGCTCCCCACGAAAGATTTAGATTATTTGGAAAAATAAAATAGCATAGAAGCATATTAAGAAGCAAAGGAATCAGCACCACACTCATACTACCAATTGCTGACACCACCAATTTTCCACGAAGATAGCTTTTCCAATTTGTCCGCACCAAAATTACCGACACACACCGATTCTTTTTCTCCGACACATATGACGTGGAACATGCAAGCACGATCAAAAATGGCCATATGGCTGAAAAGATTTTCCAGCCATAACTAAGACCATATCCGCAAACCGCTTCGCTTGCTGATACAACTGCGAAGCGGTCTACTCCTCTACTCTTCCACACTTCCAAAAAAAGTGCCAAACACACGCACACAGATGAAATCAAAAATGCGACACGGTATTGCAGGCTTCTTATCATCTTTTTCAATTGAAAGCGTAGATTCATACCTCACCCTCCTATTCTGCCAGAGAACCTCCAGCCCTATGCACTGACCACAAAAAGTACCGACAAAGCGCATATAATTGTCAGTTTTTTTTGCAAAATACCTTATAATTTCATTTCAATTGTGGTTTTAATTCATTTATATTCTATATTTATATAGTAGCATTTCTTCTATTTTTTGTCAAGTTGTTCAAACGTAAAATTTAGGAGCTTTGAAGACTTTCGGTGAAGGTTCGGTGTATTTTGCACCCGGGTTCGGTGTATTTTGCACTCGGGTTCGGTGTATTTTGCACCCAAAATATACTCATATATATACACTTAAATATTTACATTCTTTCTTTTCAAAACAATTGCTTTTTGAAGTACACTATGCTATACTGTCCATATCAAGTAAATTTTTTTTACTCATTTAAAAAACAAATGAAGGAAAGGGGATGATACTAATGGAAAATGATTGCATACCTGTAAATCGCAAAATTTTGTATAATGATTCCTTAAATTGCAAAGAAAAAATTGCATTGATCATTCTTCTAGACACCGAAGCTGGAAGTATCAGCTATGATCACTTAGCCCAAAAAATGGACGTTACCAAACCAACTGCAATTGCAACAATTAAAAGCCTTAAAGATAAGGGTTTTTTAAAATGTAACTTAAAGCAAAATAGAAAACAGAATGGGAGGACTGTCACAAACCAGTATTTTGTGACGATTTAGCATGGACATAGTACAGAAAAAGGATGTCCGGTCATTCACCATGTTACACATAGATTTTTTGGATTGCGAGACGCTCAGTTCCAACGAAAAAATTTTGCTTGCTATTCTGATGCGCTATAGCTATTATGGAAAAAATAGTCCATCAGCAACATTCCCTAGTTTTGCCGGACTTGCCAAAAAAACAGGACTTGCAGAAAAGGTTGTCCGAACTACACTGCAATTATTAGAAGAAAAGCAATTAATTTCTAAGCAAGCTCGCTATCGAAATGGCACAAAAGCACGAGCAGCAAATTTCTATGTAATTCAAGATACTCCTTCGATTTGGAAATCGCTCGAAATATCTTCAGATGATAGTAATCTTTTTGATGATACGATTAAAGAAGCAATTGGATTACTCCAAACCGCAGGATACAAGGTAATGGAAACGGAAAAAAATAAAAAGCATTTTTTTGATGTTGGCGCATCAGAAAAAAATGAATTGGCTTCCTCAAATAATGTAAACTTTACAGAACCAAAAGGCATTCGCCCTTTTACGATTATTTATAATGATCTTTTGGATTTTGAAGGACTTCGATCAAAAGAAAAACTTCTACTGATTTTATTGATACGCTATGGTAGCAATCGAAAAACAGGCGCTGCTTTTCCAAGCATTAGAACTCTTGCACGAAAAACAGGTATGTCAGAACGCAGTGTTCAGTACACACTTAATAAACTGATCGAAAAACATTTACTGATCAGACAAGCACGTTTCAGCAAGGGAAGAGGGCAAATCAGCAATACTTATATTGTTTACGATAACCCGAATCAATGGCGATCAAAAGGCTCTATTGATGTACAAGACACTCAAGCTAAAATGTTAGCAATGCCAGACGCAATTCATGTACTGGGATATACAGCCAAAATACAGGAAGCCCCCTCAAATCTTCCTGATAAAAAGAAAGCGTCTCTTCCTGATGTTGGCGCATCAGAAAAAGACGAATCGCTTTCCCTAAATAATGTAAACTTTATAAATGCTAGTTCTATGAATGATGATACACCATCAAAATTGAAAAGTCAAGCGAAAGTGCTGAAACTCCATGCTAAAGAAGCAAACGCTGAAATCGTTTTCACAACAAAATCAGAACAGTATTCCATGGATTTCTTATACTCACATTTTGACTACAAAAGCGTACATATGATAACAATACAGCGGGGATTCTCAACAGATATTGTTGACTCAGTTTTCTCAGTTCTGTATGATACATTAAACAGCTCGATTATCAATATTCCAATTGGAAAAGAGCTAAAACCAACAGTCATTGTGATAAGTAAACTGCTTAAGCTAGATTGCTGGGATCTTCTCTATGTTATCGAAAAATACAACAGCCAAGTTACAGAAATTTATAGTCCAGTAAGATGGATTCAGACTGCCTTATACTTTGCCAGAGAAGAAAATCACCTGAAAACAATAAACCAAATTGCTTACAATATGTCAAGGTCAGACAATATCTAACCGTACAAACAAAATTTTAATATGCTACAAGGGACAGAAAATGCAGCACAAAAATGTTACTTTCCTGTCCCTTTCTCTTTCTAATTCATTTTTTGAAAAGCAAACTTTCTCCATTTCTCCACTGCTCTTTCTATGATATAATTTTAGTATCATTCATATCATAATAGAAAGGCGTTATCATGAGTTTTTCCTTCTCACAAAAGAAGCATTCCTCCGGTGCCCGGCTGATGACCGAAGGAAACATTGCCAAGCAGCTGATTCTATTTGCGCTTCCACTCCTTGTAGGAAATCTGTTTCAGCAGCTTTACAACACTGTTGACAGTATTGTTGTGGGCAATTATGTCAGCAAAACAGCACTCGCAGCAGTTGGCTCTACTGACTGCATTATCAACACCATAATAGGATTTTTCTCTGGTTTATCCACTGGTGCAGGTGTTGTTATCTCCCACAATTTTGGAAGCCGCGATGACAAAGCACTTCATTGTACTGTACATACCACAATCGCACTTACACTTGTGCTTGCTGTCTTCTTTACGATTGCAGGACTATTTTTGTCACCATTTTTTCTTCGTTTAATGGATACACCAGAAGATGTTTTGCCTGAATCTTCCAGATATCTGACAATCTATTTTGCTGGTGTTTCTGGTCTTATGCTATACAACATGGGGGCTGGAATTTTGCGCGCAGTCGGTGACTCTACACGCCCACTTTATATTTTGATTGTCTGTGCAATCACAAATATTATTCTCGACCTCGTTTTTGTAATTGTTTTTCACATGGGCGTATCTGGTGTTGCCTACGCAACAATCATTTCCCAGTGGATATCTGCAATTCTTGTGCTGTCCATTTTGACAAAAGAGACGAATGCCTACAAGCTTGTCTGGAAAGATCTTCGCATTGATAAGGCAACCACTTTGTCGATTCTTCGCATCGGTTTTCCAGCAGGACTTCAGATGGCTGTTACATCCTTCTCAAATGTATTTGTTCAATCATACATCAACCACTTTGGATCTTCCTGCATGGCTGGATGGACTACATACGGAAAGCTCGACAAATTCTGTCTACTTCCAATTCAGAGCGTCGGCCTTTCTGTCACTACCTTTGTCGGTCAAAATCTTGGTGCCGGCAATATGAATCGTGCAAAAAAAGGCACTACCACTGCGCTTATTATCGCAATCGGTACTGCCATAATTTTGATGTTTCCAGTTCTTTTATTCGCACCTACCCTGACATCTCTTTTCACACAGGATGAAGAGGTACTTGCATTTGGTGTTCGCTTCATTCGACTGATGATGCCATTTTATATTGCAATCTGCTTTAATCAAATTTATGCCAATGCACTGCGCGGTGCAGGAAACTCCACCGCGCCAATGGTCATTATGATGGGAAGCTTTATTGTTTTTCGTCAGGTTTATCTGTTCATCATCTCAAAATGTTTTAACACCATTACATCTGTTGCCTTTGGATATCCATTCGGCTGGATTCTTTGCAGCGTGCTCCTCTTTATTTATTACCATAAAATAGGCCTGCACAGTAAGAAGCAAATTTAATGCTGATGGCGAATTAATCCAAATGCCTTAGAAAACTCCATCACTAAAATCGGAATTAAAACCATTCCAAGTGCTGTCAGATATAGCTTTAAAGAAAGCAGCTCAAGTCCAAACGGAATGCGAAGTGGTGTAAACAGTACTGCAAGCACAAGCACAATAGAAAGAAGCGCTGCCTGATTTAACTTTTTATTTGTAAACATACCAATCTTAAACAGCGAATGCTCTGAACGCATGTTGTACGCTTGAATTACCTGTGACAATGCTAACACAGCAAACGCCATTGTTTGACCCCCTGCCACTGTTCCTGTTGATTTTTCACCAATCATAAATGCAAACAATGCGAGTAATCCAAACATCACACCTTGAAGAACAATTCTCACGCCAAACCCATGAGCGAATAAACCTTCGTTTTTGGGTTTTGGTTTTTGTGTCATAACCTCAGACTCTACTGCTTCCATACCAAGTGCAATGGCCGGCAAACTGTCTGTTACAAGATTGATCCATAAAAGCTGCATAGAAAGAAGCGGTGTCTTATGCCACAGCATCATTGCTGTAAAGACAGTGATCACCTCTCCAATATTTGTACCAAGCAGGTAGCCAACTACTTTTTTAATATTGGCATAAATTCCTCTGCCTTCTCGCACTGCATCTACAATTGTTGCAAAGTTATCATCGGTAAGCGTCATATCAGCTGCTCCCTTAGCCACATCTGTTCCTGTAATTCCCATTGCACAGCCAATATCAGCAGCCTTCAGTGCCGGTGCATCGTTTACACCATCTCCAGTCATCGCTACTACCTGACCTTTTCGCTGCCAGGATTTTACAATACGGATCTTATTTTCAGGTGACACGCGAGCATAAACAGCAATGCTTTCCACCTGTTCATCCAATTCTGAATCTGTCATTGCATCTACCTGTGCACCAGTTAAAGCGCGGTCGCCCTCTCTCATAATGCCAAGCTCTCTTGCAATCGCAGAAGCTGTCACTACATGATCACCTGTAATCATAACTGGCTTAATTCCCGCCTTGCGGCATCGCGCAACTGCTGCCTTCGCCTCCAGTCTTGGCGGATCAATCATGCCGACAAGTCCGCAAAAATGAAGATCTCCTTCAAGAGTCATCATTGATTTTTCATCTGGGATCTTATCAATTTCCTTATAAGCAACTGCAAGTACGCGAAGTGCACGCTCACTCATCTCTTCCATTACCAGACGTGCCTGTGATAAATTTCCTGATGTGCAAAGAGGTTCCATAACATCAAATCCACCCTTTACAATTGCAATAAGCTTTCCATTCATACGACAAACAACTGTCATGCGTTTTCTGTCGGAATCAAATGGCAGCTCTGCCAGGCGCGGATACTGCTTTGCCAAACTTTCCTTTGGCATTCCATTTTTATGTGCAGCAAGCACAATAGCTGTCTCAGTCGGATCACCGATATGCTGTTCCTTATCACCATCAAATACAACAGCACCATCACAGCAAAGTGTTCCCAGACGAAGAAGTGTCTTTACTTCCTCAGATGGCTTTGTTTCAAGCTTATTAGCCTGTGTTTCCCCATCAAGATATGTTTCTACCAAGGTCATTCGATTCTGTGTCAGCGTTCCCGTTTTATCTGAGCAAATGACGGATGCACTTCCCAATGTCTCAACTGCTGGCAGACGACGAATAAGCGCATTTTTATTAACCATTCTTTGTACACCGATTGACAATACAATTGTAACAATTACAGGAAGTCCCTCTGGAATTGCAGATACAGCAAGTGATACAGATGTCATAAAGATTTCCATTACTTCAAGACCGTTTGCAAGACCAACAACAAAGATAATTGCACATGCTGCTAATGCCAAAATTCCAAGATATTTTCCGAGCTGTGCCAGGCGCTTTTGAAGAGGTGTCTGTCCATCATCGGCTCCTTCCAAAAGATTGGCAATCTTTCCCATCTCAGTATCCATTCCAGTTGCTGTCACAACTGCTACAGCAGTTCCATATGTGATGCTGCAGCCTGAAAAAACCATGTTGCTTCTATCTCCCAGCGGTGCATCTGCCTTTGGACAGGCACCTGCATCTTTTTCTGCCGGTACTGATTCACCTGTTAGCGCAGACTCCTCGCTCTTTAAGCTGACACTCTGCAAAAGCCTTGCATCTGCCGGAACAAAATCACCTGCTTCTAAGCGTATGATATCACCTGGCACTAACTCTGATGCATCAATGATTGACTCTGCCTTGTCACGAAGAACACGTGCATGTGGTGCCGACATACTTTTTAATGCTTCTAGTGCTTTCTCTGCACGGCTTTCCTGCATAACACCCATTATCGCATTTACAACCACTATCAGTAAAATCAGCAATGGTTCAAAAAAGCCTTCCGGATCACCTTCCACACATGCTACCACAAAAGAAATTGCCGCTGCTGCAAGTAATATCAGAATCATTACATCTTTAAATTGCTCTGCAAATCTCTCCCAATTACTCTTTGATTTCTTTGCACGCAATCGATTCTCGCCATATTGTTCCCGGCGCTTTTTCACCTCCGATGACGAAAGTCCTGTTGCTTCCTGCACATTAAGTTCCTGTAAGACTTCTTGTTTTTCCTTATTATGATACGTCATACAAAACCCTCCTTCTGCCAGTTTTCTTTTTTATTTCAGAATCATTTTTTGCTTTCTATCGCTAACTATGCAAAAAGACCCATGTATGCCTTATTTATTAGAAAAGCACACATGAGTCTCATTCTTTAAGATTTGCCAGGCATATGCCGAGTCTGTTGACAAATCACGCAGTCCGCGAACTACTCCCTCACAATATTCAATTGTTCAGAAAAATGAAAGCAGTCTTTCTCCCACTCTGATAGTGTCACTATACCACACCACGTCTAAAAAAGTCAACCCTGATCTTCCAATAAAATCGGAATAAAATATCGAAGCTGTATAAACCACCAATACCAGTCGTGTGAAACATCGCTTCCCCAGAAATCACACCACGCATTAATTTTCTTTTCATCAAAAATACGTTTTAAATTGCGAAGCGTCTGTGCACCGTCATATTCCCAAGCACCCTGACCCACACAGAAAACTATTTTTTTCTGATTATAAATCCTTATATACGGGTGATCAGCCGGCATATTTTCTAAAAAACGCTCTGGCGAGTTCTTATAAAGATTTTCATCACACCAGCCGTGAAAAAAGTAGTCACTGTTGTACACACCAGAAAGCGCAATCAGTCCGCTAAATAACTCTGGGCGACGCAAAAAAGTAATAGCGGCCTGATTAGCACCTAAACTTGGGCCTGTTACAATTGGCAGCATATTCGATGTATTTTTTTGCATCAGAATCGGATACACTTCTTCAATAATATAATTATGGTACTGCTCCTGTCTTGCTGACCGCCACGAAGGAATACCATTTTCACATGACCAGCTTTCTTCATCCACCGAATCCACTGTCACTATTTGAATGCGGCCCTGTTCAATAAAATCACTCAGATGGTAAATGATTCCAAAATCCTCATAATTGTGACAATTTGAATCCTGTGTTGGAAATCCTAGCACCGTAACTCCCGCGTGACCATAGATACACATGTGCATCTGCTTTCCCAGACTGTTACTATAATGTTCGATATATTCTCTTTTCATCGCATCTGCCAAGAAGAACTCAAAAATTTCTATATTCCCCTTAGCTTCTCCTTCCTGTGATTCAACCATCCGACTGCCCTAGGCAACTTCCTGTCTATCCGTATTATAGCGTGCGAAACTTCTGATGTCGATGTTTTTTTCATCTTTTGTTGCTTGTGCATTTGCGTATTTCAAATTGTTGAGTACGGTATCTTAAAACAAAACTGTATCCTGCAACACAATTGCCACATTTTTTCGGAGTGTTTCTCTTGCAATCTCACCAAGATTTTGATTGCTAATCATAATCTTTCCGCTGTCGATATCATAAAAACGCATGAGCAGATTCACAATCGTTCTCGATATTGCCTCATGACTTTTTCCATATAATATTGTTTGTACGCTCCGTAAAATTACGAAATGCTTATGTACCCCTCGGCACAGTTTGGCGTTGTGCACTTGCATTTACAATATCTTTTTCAAGCAAACTCTTTAAGTAGAAAAATCTACTTCTTATCCTTCCTCCCTCTACCCTTTTGTCATTTTCAACCCGTATTAACTTGGCAATTTTTTGCATCATATAAAGATTTCTAGAATCTTTTTCACTTTTAAATCTAAGTCAATACACTGGATTTTATGGTCACCTATTTCAAATATTATAATTTTAAGAGCTTGATAATAATACTCTTACAAATATAATATTTCACTGGATTTTATGGTCACCTATCCAACAATTATGAAATTAGAAAAGCTAGCAAACGAACACCGCCTAATATCCTCATTGTTTACCATTTACTGGACCACACACCACCTCCAAACTTAGCTAATGTCGGCATTGCTATCATTTCTTTCTCCTATTCTGGTGTGTAGCTACATTGTTTTTTGGTTACATCAGAAACCTAATAAAAGTGGACTATGATAGGAAGCAACAATAATTCCTATTGTAATGAATGTGTCGGCTGATTATGAAGGGAAAGAAACCTTTGCTTTGGTAAAAAAAATCAGAAAAATTGCAGAACAGTATTATCCAGATGAATATTATCTGGCAGGCGAGGGAGTAAGTACTTATGATCTGATGGATACCATCACGGCAGATATGATGAAAGTAAATCTGCTGGCAATTGGCGCAGTTTTTATAGTATTGCTGTTTACAATGAAATCTCTCATACTTCCAATTTACATCAGGTTAGATTATTTGAGTTTTCGGACAGTCTCCCCCACCAGCAAAGCTAATATTTCTTAGTATATCTGTTATTCCCTATTGTTTTCGTCTGTGACTATCCTTCTCTGCTCCTGATCTCTCTCGGTGTCTTTCCATAATACTTCTCAAACAAATGATAGAAATGACTTACATTTTCATACCCTATCTGCTGTGCGACCTGTTTAACGGACAGTGTCGTCTGTTCCAACAGCTGCTTTGCGTACTTCATGCGTATTTCAATGACATATTGCTGGAATGATTTTCCCCGGTATTTCTTTAAAATCAAAGAATAATAATTTCTATGATAATGAAATTCTTTTTCGAGTTCAGAAACCGTCACTTTTGCAACATTCTCCCGGATGTAGCACTCCAATTCGTACAGTAATGCTTTTTCCCTGCTTTCTTTACTGTCGGTATGAAGCTGTGGAATATATGCCCAGCATAAATACTGTAAAAGACGAATCATAAGTCCATGCTCGATCTGTTCATATCCGGGTTCCCTTGATAAATCTTCAGCCAGAAGATTTTCTAATAATTGCTCAATGTCTATCTCCTTGCGGGAATATTTTTTGGATCTTTGCAGTTGTAAAAAACTCTGTTCTCTTTTTTGTCTCCATAACGCATGAAACAGAAATCTCTGCATCTCATCTGTCCCATCATAACTTCGCAGCAGCTGCTCCAGATAATCTGATCGAATCTGTAAAAACAGTACCGCTGCATCCTTGGCCTCTATGTAATCCGCATGTTCACAATTCTGATCTGTAATCACAAACTCTCCTTGTTCAAACCGGATTTCTTCTCCCAACAGAATCTGCGTAAAGCTCCCTTCAATGACATAAAGGATTTCCACATACTCATGCTTATGAAACCAACTGCGTCTTGGCAATTCTCTTCGGACTAAACGCTGTCCTGCTGGACTTATACTCCATTCCATTCCTTCCTTTCCATAAACAATTAATAATGTAGACATTTTCTCTGCAATCTTCCTGTTTGCTGCAGAAGATGCCTGATTCGCCTCTCCAAAATAGGGCAATTCGTCATATTCTTGTTGTTTTTCCAAATCCATGTAGAATCTTCTTATTTCCTTGATTCTGTCAATTATTCTCTGATATTTCGTTATTTTCTTCACTTTCACTTTATGTATCCCCCATTTTATAATTCGTGCATTTCGTCCTTATTATTTACTATACCATTTTCTTTAGTCATTGTCATTCCCGTTGTTTCGTTTTATCATAAAATTAAATGATGTTATGTCGAAAGACCCAACTATGAAATCAAGGAGGAGCTTATTATGCGTAATCAGAATATTGATCAATGCTGGCAGTTTCAACATGGACTCTATGATGAATTTCCAGATGCTGAAAAAGCAAAATCCATTCGGGAAGTGAATCTGCCGCATGATTATATGATTGAAAGTAATGTCAGCGAAAGCGCCGCTTCCGGTCCTGCCAGCGGCTATTATACACAAGGTGTTGCTTATTACACAAAATTAATCGACATCCCGCAGGAATGGGAACAGGAAGCAGTCTATCTGCATTTTGACGGGATTATGATGAATGCTACGGTCGACATCAATGGATGTAAGGCAATTCTGCAGCACAACGGCTATATTCCATTTTCCGTAAATATTACACCTTATCTCTATTTTGGAAAGAAGAACCGTGTAACTATCACTGTAGCCCCAAGTATGCAGCCTAATTCCCGTTGGTATTCCGGTGCCGGAATCTTCCGCAGCATAGAATTGCTTCATATGCCAAAGCTTCATATTGCTTCGGATGGAATCTTTGGTTATACCAAATCCATTGAATATGATACACTTGGCAATCCCGTATGTGCCTATCTTCACACAGAAGTAGAATTACAGAATGAAACTTTAGAAAATAAAATGGCACTTGTAGAAGTATTTCTCACAAAAGACGGAAGTGATGAAGTCCTTCTCAGTCGGAAACAGAAAATGCAGATCAACCCTAACACTACGGATACTGCATACCTGAATCTGACACTTGAGAATCCGGAACTTTGGGATGTAGAGAATCCAAACCTTTATAAACTGCATGCCAGAGTCACAGATCTTGGTGTGTTTAAAACTCATTTTGTTCCATCTGAGAAAAATACAACAGATGAAACTTCCGTTCTTTTCGGTGTTAAGACGATAACGGCAGATGTAAAACATGGATTACGTATCAATGGAAAAACAGTGAAATTAAAAGGTGGCTGTATCCATCATGACAATGGCATGCTCGGCGCTGTATCACTTTACGATGCTGAGTACCGCAAGATTTCTACTTTAAAGAAGATTGGATTTAATGCAGTCCGCACAACACACAATCCACCGTCTGCCGCACTGATGGAAGTCTGTGACCGGCTTGGTATGTATGTTTACGATGAGGCTTTTGATGCCTGGGGAATTATGAAACGGCCTGGTGACTATAATCAGTTTTTCGATGCAGACTGGAAAAAGGATCTCACCCTCTTTATGAAGCGGGACCGTAATCATCCATCCGTTATCATCTGGTCTACCGGAAATGAAATTTCGGAACGTGGAGGTCTGAATAATGGTTATACACTTGCCACACGCATTGCAGAAGCTGCACGTACACTTGATCCCAGCAGACCAATCTCCAATGCAATCTGTTCCTACTGGAGCGGACTTGATGAAGAGTTGTCACTGGAAAACATGAAAAAAATAATGGGAGAAGTCTCTGAAGACACTGTTTCCATACAGAATGCGGACACCGGTAAAAATGATACCAGCTGGGAAGAATACTCCGAAGCATTCACAAATGGTCTTGATATTGTCGGATACAACTATATGGAAGATAAATATCAACTGGATCATGAGATGTTCCCTGAGCGTGTCATCCTTGGATCTGAAAATTATCCAAAAGAAATTGGCATTCACTGGCCAATGGTAGAGAGTACGCCTTATGTCATCGGTGATTTCACATGGACAGCATATGATTATATCGGAGAAGCCGGTATTGGAAAATCTGTTTTCCTTGATCCGGATGATCCATTATTTAAAATAGGGTCCTTTGCTTTGATGTCTTATAGTTCACAATTCCCTTGGCGTTTTGCGAATGACGCAGACGTAGATATCAATGGCTGTTTGCTGCCACAGGGGGCTTACCGCAGCATTGTATGGGGAAATAATAAGACTTACTTATACTCCTATGACCCTGATGTCTTTGGAAAAAAAGAACTGATCGGTAACTGGGGATTTACAAATGTCACAAAGAACTGGAATTGGAAAGACGCTGATCAAAAACCAGTACAAGTCGCTGTCTTTTCCAATGGAGATGAAGTAGAACTGATCCAGAATGGTACTTCCGTTGGTAAGCTTACTTCCGGAACACGCCTTGCAGCAGATCTTCCACATAGCTTTCTCTTTGACCTGACCTATCTTCCGGGAACTTTGGAAGCTGTCAGCTATAAAGATGGAAAAGAAATCTCACGGGATACACTTGTCACTACCGGACCGGCAAAAGAGCTTCGTCTCATCCAAGAGAAAAAAGAGCTCTCCGCCAACGGACATGAGGTAGCTTACGTTCGCGTAGAAATCGTAGATGAAAATGGAATTGTTGTTCCAGACGCAGCACTCAGACTCAGTGCAGCAGTGGAAGGTGTTGGCTCGCTGGCTGCCTTCGGTTCATCCAATCCGATTACAGACGAGAATTATACCTCTGGAACTTTCACTTCCTACCACGGAACGGCAACAGCGATCATCCGCAGTGGATACCAGACTGGTATATGTACCTTGACTGTAGGGTGTGAAGGACTTGATGAGAAAAAAATAGCATTCACAATAAAATAATTTCTAATACCCAAAATGATGCTTGCTTTCACTAGATGAAGTCTCCATAACTTTTTCATCACGGTCTCTCTGTTTCTCACTACCTGTATTCATTTTTGACCTCCTTTTCCCTGGACTAAAAAACGCCCAGACTAGATTTTTCGTAAATCTAATCTGAGCGTTTTATATCTCTCAGGTCTGATTTCTCAGACAAGAAAACTAATTTTACAGATTTTGACAACCCTTTTCCTATATTACACAATACTTGAAAATACCGGGTGGAAATCATTACCTCTCATTTGGGAGTAAAAAGCAGTAATGAATTTTCTTAATCATTACTGCTTCAAACAACTGTTCCCTGCGGGAATCGAACCCACAACTGAGACTTAGGAGGTCCCTGTTATATCCATTTAACTAAGAGAACTTTATTCACATATGCATCAGGCAATCCATTCTTTTTTACCATAAAATGGTGCCTCACACGCCATTTATAATAGCATACTTTCTGTTGTCTGTCAAACAAAGTTTACCACTCCCTGCAGCCAAATATCGCCCTTAAAACGCCGTCCTGCCATCGGCTCTCCCATCAGCCCTGAACGGTTCACCAAAACGCGTATACAAATATTATTGCACTTCACATCCATCTGGCACAGCGGCTCCTTGCTGATTTCATTTACAAGAGGCACCACATTTAGAATTTCACCAATGATTGTATATCGATCACTCTCCATTCCACATGGCATAATACTTGATTCAACCATTGTATAGATATCACAACTATTTAACAACCTGCCTACTTTATTACTCAAATTCATATCATCAATTGTCAAGCTGTCAATTGCTTCTTGATTTCCTTCTCTTGCTGCCTCAATCAGTTTCTGACGTCCCTGTTCCTTTTTCTTTGCAATACGAGCAGCCTCTGGTCTCTTCAAAATGGGGAGTAAAATTTTTCCCTGCGTACACAAAGCAGAAAGACAGGCATCTGTCACCGTTGGAAAAAATCCCTGCAGTACCTGATATTTTCGATATTCCATAAAATTATTTACAGAAAAAATCAGATTCAGTCCTAATCGGCAATCATCACAGACGCCATCATACGCTTCTCTCGCACTTTCCTTTTCTATGCTGCATTCTGCCTTAGAAGAACAGACATTACTGTTAATATATGGCTCATAATATTCCATCTGAAAGCTGCCCTGCATATCCTCTTCTCCACAGATCATAAGACCGATATCTGGTGCAACTTCCTTTGTATAGACGACAAGACTGCTCTCCTCATCCAGACGAATTTTTTGAACCTGATCTGGGAAATTCTGCACGCTGCTTAACAGCTGCTGAAGCTGAGACTTTTTCTTGATTTGCCCAAATCCGATTGCTGGTAAGTATGCGTGCATAAAATTCCCTCCTTTATCATTTTATACTTTTATTTCTTCGGAACCATTTTCTCCATTCCGCCCATATATGGACGAAGAACTTCTGGAATACGAACACTTCCATCTGCCTGCAGATTGTTCTCTAAGAATGCAATCAACATACGCGGCGGAGCTACTACAGTGTTATTTAAAGTATGAGCCAGATACTTTGTCTTATCCGGTCCAACAACACGGATGCCAAGACGACGTGCCTGTGCATCACCTAAGTTAGAGCAGCTTCCTACTTCAAAATACTTCTTCTGACGCGGAGACCATGCCTCAACATCGACAGACTTTACTTTAAGGTCAGCCAAATCACCAGAGCAGCACTCAAGTGTACGAACTGGAATGTCCATGCTGCGGAATAAATCTACAGTGTTCTTCCACAGCTTGTCATACCACATCATGCTGTCTTCCGGCTTACAAATTACGATCATCTCCTGTTTCTCGAACTGATGGATACGGTATACACCTCTCTCCTCCAAACCATGAGCTCCCTTTTCCTTACGGAAACATGGTGAGTAGCTTGTCAGAGTGTATGGAAGATTTTCTTCCTTGTTAACAGTATCAATAAACTTTCCAATCATGGAATGCTCACTTGTTCCGATCAGGTAAAGATCCTCACCCTCGATCTTATACATCATTGCATCCATCTCTGCAAAGCTCATAACACCTGTAACAACATCACTTCTGATCATGAAAGGCGGTACGCAATAAGTAAATCCACGATTGATCATGAAATCTCTTGCGTAGGAAATTACTGCTGAATGCAGTCTTGCGATATCACCCATTAAATAATAGAATCCGTTTCCAGCTACTTTTCTTGCACTGTCCAGATCAATACCGTTGAAAGACTCCATAATATCAGTGTGATACGGAACCTCAAAGTCCGGAACAACTGGCTCGCCAAAGCGCTCAACCTCTACATTCTCACTGTCATCTTTTCCAATCGGAACAGATGGATCAATGATATTCGGGATAATCATCATCTTCTGCTTCAGATCTGCCTCAACCTGCTTCTCCTCTGCACTCAATGCTGCCATGCGTTCTTCTGACGCAGCATCCTCTGCACGTAGCTTCTCAGCCTCTTCTAACTTTCCCTGTGCACGAAGTGCACCATACTGCTTAGATGCCTTCTTATGATTTGCACGAAGGGTCTCAACTTCCTTTTTGATTTCACGGTTGCGAAGATCCAGAGCGATTACCTCATCAACCAGCGGAAGCTTTGCATCCTGAAACTTATTACGGATGTTCTGTCTGACAACGTCCGGATTCTCACGGACAAACTTGATATCTAACATAGTTTTCCAAACCTTTCTGTCTCTACTCTCATACTCAATAAATGCCTTGTTTTATAAGGAAAACAGACATTATTTATTATATACCACGGATTCTCTTTTGTAAAGTAGGTTGTGGGGAATGTTCCACGTGGAACATCACCTGTTGTCAATTGTCTGCTTTAGTGTTAAGATAGCATATATCATCACCAGAAAGGAAACTAACATGACTTATACCCATTTATTATTTGACCTTGATGGTACGCTCTTTGACTTTGATGCTGGAGAAACTTATGCTTTTCATAAGGTGTGCGATACTTTTCATATTCCATACTCTGATGAAGTACTTTCTCTATATCAGCGCATAAATCTTTCCTATTGGAAAGCATATGAGCGCGGTGAAATTACTTCTGCGGCACTAGCAATTGCCAGATTTCATGATTTTCTTGCTGCTGTTGGCAAAGATGGTGATCCGGCTCTAATGTGCCAGCTTTATCAGACAAGCCTTGGCGAAGACTGCACGCCAATTCACGATGCCCTTCGTGTATGCAGCATTCTGCATGAAAGAGGATATAAGTTTTCCATCATTACAAATGGACGAAGTACCACTCAACACAGCCGCCTATCTCACTCTGAATTGACACCAATGATTTCTGATCTATTCATTTCAGAAGAACTCGGATGTCAAAAGCCCAAAAAAGAATTTTTTGATGCTGTATTTTCAAAGCTTCAAATTTCTGTTTCTAAAGCACTTGTCATTGGTGACTCTTTAACCTCCGATATCATCGGTGGAATCCAATATGGCATTGATACCTGCTGGTTTAACCCAAATGGCTCTGATAATACAATGTCACAGGCACCAACTTATGAGATAAAACAGCTGAGTGAGTTACTTTCTATTCTTTAACTCTATATTAACAAAAAAACGACTTTCCAGATCAGTAGTTTCTGTTCTGAAAGCCGTTTTTTAATTACTCTATTTAATTTTTAGTTTCATTTGTATCCTGCTGTACTAGAGTTGCCTGCTGCGCTTGTTTCTCTTCTAATTTAGCTGCATCGACATTATAATTTAATGCCATCTCCAAAGCATCTCGCTCCTCATTGCTGAGTGTTGCATGTGATTGTCCATGAATAATTTCTTTTAAATAGCTGTAGCAGCCATCCTGCGTATGCATACTGCTTAATACAAAACCGCTGTCATCACCATCAAGAAGTGCCAGTGAAAAGCTCAGCTTTCCAGCCATTCCTCGAAAGGTATCATATTTCATAATACCAATCTTTTTGTATGTTGCCTTAAGTCCTTTCTTCATGCTAATGATCTCATCAATATCACGCTTGCACTGGATCTTTACACGCTTATTATCTTCTACTACTGTCTTTAAAATGCCCTCAAGTGATTTTCCATCATTACCGCGCATAAAATCATCATATGCTGCCTGCAATTCTTTCATTCTGCTGTTCATAACAGTCATGCAGATCACAAGAATCAAAATCACAGCGAACATTCCTGCCAGAAAAAACAGGCTGTACTGCTGTGTAAATTCCATCGCCTGATTCAGAATTTCCATATTTTATTTTCCTTTCCTCTAGTTGAACAGTTATCCTCTGTTCAGTTTTCTTTTTCTAAGTTTTAACTAATTTACTCGATTGTATCCTTAGTAATTCCCATTAGTTCAATGATGCGCTCAAGATCATCATTTGAATAATAGTCAATTTCAATCTTGCCCTTGTCATCAGACTTTCTCTTAATCTGCACCTTCGTACCCATGCGAGACTTCATACGACTCTCCAATGTCTCATATAATGTCTGGTTCTTTAAAACTGGCTTTGTAACAGCTGGCTCATTTTTCTTATCCAACAAACTCTTAATATACTTTTCAGTATCGCGCACGCTTAGTTGCTCTTCCACAACCTTCTGTGCAACAGCACGCTGTTCTTCTTTATCTTCCAGTCCCAAAATCGCCTTCGCATGTCCGTTTGTAATCTGCCCTTCCATTAGCATAAGCTGAACCTCTTCATCTAGCTTAAGCAATCTAAGTGCATTTGTGATTACACTTCGGCTTTTAAATACTTTCTCTGCAATCTCTTCCTGTTTTAGCTGATACTTTTCAATCAATGACTGATATGCTTTTGCTTCTTCAATAGGGTTTAAATCTTCTCTCTGTAAATTCTCAATCAGTGCAATTTCTGCGATCTGCTGTTCATCATAATCTTTTATAATGACTGGAATATCCTTCAATCCAGCCTGCTTTGCTGCTCTCCATCTGCGTTCTCCAGCAATAATCTGATAATGATCCTCTACCTTCTTTACTACAATCGGTTGAATTACGCCATATTTTTTGATAGATTCTGCAAGTTCAGTCAATGTATCCTCATCAAATTTCAGTCTTGGTTGAGAAGATGCTGGCTCCACAAGACGCAACTTTACTGTTGTCTCTGGCTCTTTTTTATCAGCTGCTGAATCTTTTTTCTTTGTTTCTACTGCATACGCATTGCTGATCAAGGAATCGATACCTTTGCCGAGACCTTTTCCAAGACCACCTTTTTTATTGAGTGCCATTCTTTCATCCTTTCTATCATTCAGTACCATTTGCAATTTTGTGAATAATTTTTAACTACTCTCTGTTTATAACCTCTTCTGCCAGTTGGTGATATGCTTCTGCTCCTGTTGATCTTGCGTCATACAAATTGATTGGCAGTCCATGGCTCGGTGCCTCTGCAAGACGCACATTTCTTGGAATAATTGTCTTATAAACTCGCTCCTGCAAATTGTCTTTTACATTCTCCACTACCTGAAGTGACAGATTAGTTCTCGCATCATACATGGTAAATACAACACCTTCCATTTCCAGATCCGGATTCAAGCGGCTCTTTACCAGATTAATTGTATGTAACAGCTGTGTCAGACCTTCAAGTGCATAATATTCACACTGAATTGGAACAAGTACTGTGTCAGCTGCACTAAGCGCATTAACAGTGAGCATACTTAAAGATGGCGGGCAATCAATTACAATAAAATCATACTGATCCTTAATCTCGTCTAATGCATCTTTTAAAATAAATTCCTTACGTTCCACATCAATCAATTCGATTTCCGCTCCTGACAGGTTCACATTTGACCCAATAAGTGAAAGGGTATCGAATAATACATTTTCAAGAATGCATTCTTGTATTGTACAGTTATCTGTAATCAGATCATACAGTGAATGCTCAAGTTCATTTTTATCAACGCCGAATCCACTGGTTGTATTTCCCTGAGGATCCATATCAATGATAAGTACATTTTTCTGGTATTCTGCTAATGAAGCTGCCAGATTGATTGCAGTAGTAGTCTTGCCAACTCCACCCTTCTGATTTGCAACAGCTATAATTCTTCCCATAATATCCTCATTTCTGCTAAATAGCATGATTTTATTACAATTCACGCGGAACGTGCGTTTTTGCGAATGGATGTCCTGTGAACTGTAACGTTTTTTTGCATCTTTTCTACAGTATAGCACTTCTTTCTTCAAAATGCCATAAAAAAATGTTCCACGTGGAACATTGTCTCCTGTGGAACATTTCTTTTGTATTTTTAATTGTTCATGTTCCACGTGGAACATTGCGAATGGGCATCCTGTGAACTATAATTTTCCCTACTGCAGCGGTTCCTTGCTCGGCAATCCAGCTTTTCTAGGATATTTTTTTGATGTAGGCTCTTTTTTCTTCACTATAACAAGACTGCGTCCAATATCTGAATCCGGAAGATCAAAGTAGATTGCATTTTCCTTTACTCCACCAAGCAGATGAACTGCTTTCTTTGCCTTATCAATCTCCTCTTCTGCATTATCTGATTTATAAGCTACAAAGCATCCTCCTACTTTTGCATATGGAAGGCAATATTCACACAATGTAGACATGTTGGCAACAGCTCTTGATACAACACAATCAAATTGTTCTCTTAGTTCTGCCTTTCTGGCGCCATCCTCTGCACGATAATGAACAGTGGTGATGTTTTCAAGTCCAAGTTTTTCAATAACCTGATTTAAAAAGTTTAATCTCTTATTCAGAGAATCAAGCAATGTTACCTTTAACTGTGGATACATAATCTTTAATGGAACACCTGGAAATCCTGCTCCAGTTCCAACATCAATCAGAGTCTTCGTGTCTTCCTTGATAAAAATCTCTGATTTTAGCACGCTGTCCACAAAATGCTTCTGCAGCACTTCATCAAACTCTGTGATTGCGGTTAAATTCATTACCTTATTTGTTTCAACCAGCATTTCATAATATTGAAAAAACTGTTCTGCCTGTTTATTAGTCAGTTCGTGTCCAATCTTGGCAAACGCATTCATAATTTTTTCAATGCATTCTCCCTGTTGTATCGTTTCTGCCATTTATTTCCTCCTGTTTATGCATTTATTTCCACTATTCTATATTTACTATTCGATATCAACTATCTTTTCCACAAAAACATCGAATAAAGTGTTCTTGTTTATCTATTTAAATAGACAAGTAATACTGATATATCAGCTGGTGAAACACCTGATATTCTTGACGCCTGTCCGATTGATGCCGGCTGATATTCATTAAGCTTTTGAATAGCTTCTTTTCTCAGATTCGGTACCTGACTGTAGTCAAAATCAAGTGAAAGCTTTTTCTTTTCAAGCTTTTTAAACTGTTCTACCTGCTGCAGCTGACGCTTAATATAGCCTTCATACTTTATACTGATCTCTACCTGCTGCGTCACTGCCTCTGGCAGTTCTGGTTGCTTTGTATCTATTTCTTTCAAATCATTATAACAGATTTCCGGACGTTTTAACAGCTCCTCAAGTGTCATTCCACTCTTTAAAAGTGTGCTGTTATGCTGTTCAAGAAATGCCTGTACCTGCGGTGTTGTGCCGATAGTTGCCGTTTGAAGACGCTTAATTTCTTCATCGATCTGTCTTTTTTTATCATTTAGTTTTTGATAACGCTCATCAGATATTAATCCGATTTCATGACCAATTGCAGTTAAACGAAGATCTGCATTATCCTGACGAAGCAGCAAACGATATTCTGCGCGTGATGTCATCATGCGATATGGCTCATGATTCTCCTTTGTCACAAGATCATCAATCAAAACACCAATATATGCCTGTGAACGGTCTAACACTAATTCCTGACGTTTTAACACATGCAGCGCCGCATTGATTCCTGCTATAATTCCCTGTGCCGCTGCCTCTTCATATCCAGAGCTTCCATTAAACTGTCCTGCGCTGTATAATCCTCCTATTTTTTTAAACTCAAGCGTCGGCTTTAGCTGTCTTGGATTAATACAGTCATATTCAATTGCATATGCGTTTCGTACAATTTTTACATTTTCCAGACCTGCTACTGTATGGTACATTTCGTACTGCACATCTTCTGGCATAGAACTTGACATACCGCCCAGATACATCTCATTTGTATACAAACCTTCCGGCTCAATAAACACCTGATGATGATCCTTATCAGCAAAACGCACTACCTTATCCTCAATAGACGGACAATAACGAGGTCCAGTTCCATGAATCACACCAGAATAAAGCGGTGAGCGATCCAGATTACTTCTGATAATCTCATGTGTCTGCTCATTTGTATACGTCAGCCAGCAGGAAACCTGATCCTTTTGAACGCTCTCAGGATCTGTTGTGAATGAGAATGGAACAACTCGCTCATCACCTTTTTGTTCCTGCATTTTTGAAAAATCAATACTTCTTTTATCAACTCTCGCTGGTGTTCCAGTCTTAAATCTAAACATCTCAATGCCGAGTTCCTTTAATGAATCTGTCAGATGTGTCGCTGACTGCAATCCATTTGGACCTGTTTCATTGCTGATATCACCATAAATGCAGCGTGCCTTTAAATATGTTCCAGTTGCAAGCACTACACATTTACAATGGTAAATTGCACCAGAATACGTTACAACTCCATTTATATTATTATTTTCATCAACAAGAAGTTTACATACCTCTGCCTGTCGTATTGTCAGCTTGTCGGTATTTTCCATGGTATGGCGCATCTCCTGCGAGTATGCACGCTTATCCGCCTGTGCACGAAGTGAATGCACAGATGGTCCTTTTGATGTATTTAACATCTTAGACTGAATAAACGTCTTATCAATATTTTTGCCCATCTCTCCGCCAAGCGCATCCACTTCTCTTACAAGATGACCCTTAGAGCTTCCTCCTATATTCGGATTGCACGGCATCATTGCTATACTTTCCACACTCACAGTAAAAACAATCGTCTCTAATCCCAGTCTGGCACAAGCTAACGCCGCCTCACAGCCGGCATGTCCTGCTCCAATAACCACCGCATCATAATATTCTTCTAAAACAGCCATATTTTGCCTCCACTATCTAGTTACTTACCCATACAGAACTTTGCAAAAATACGGTTTACCAGATCTTCTTCAATCTCCTCGCCGATTACTTCTCCCAAACTGGTATAAGCATCCATCATGTCGATTGTCAGCATATCCTCCGGCATCCCATTTTCAATGCCCTCCTCTGCAAGCCTCAGGCTTTCGCAGGCATTTAACAGACATGTTTTTTGACGTGCATTCGTGATAACAACCTCATCATTTCCTGCAATCATTCCCTGTTCAAACATGTCACGTATTGTCTGCTCAAGCGCATCTAATCCATCTTCATTTGCCGCTGATATCCAAAGAACAGGTGCATCCACTCCAGCTGCCTTTAAATCCTTCGGCTGAATTACAGAAGATAAATCGGACTTATTTAACAGAATAATACTTTTTTTGTTTTTTAGCAACTCCATAATCTTATGATCATCTTCATCGAGATTTCGGGATGAATCTGCCACGTAAATCAATAGGTCTGCCTTTGCAGCAGCCTCACGTGCCTTCTCTACGCCGATTTTTTCAACAACATCAGATGTGTCACGAATACCAGCTGTGTCCACCAAAATTAAACTCAAATCGCCAAGCATAATCTGCTCCTCAAGAGTATCTCTCGTCGTACCGGCAATCTCTGTGACAATTGCCCTCTGTCTTCCTGATAACGCATTGAGCAAAGATGACTTTCCGGCATTTGGCTTTCCTACAATCACAGTGCGAATCCCCTCTGTTAAAACCTTTCCATTATCAAAGGAGTCTGCCATCTTCTTTACTGCTGCTCTAATTTTTTGAACACGTTCTGTGAGGCCCTCTGTATAGCCTTCAAGCGAAATATGCTCTGGATCGTCAAGTGCTGCCTCTATATAAGCAATCTCGTCTAAAAGCGTGCTTCTGAGGTCTTGTATGCGGTTTTTAATTTTTCCAGATAGCTGTTCTAGTGATGCATCTATTGCAAAACGATTCTTTGCAGATATAAGCTCCATAACAGCCTCTGCCTGAGACAGATCAATTCGTCCGTTTAAAAAGGCTCTCTTTGTAAACTCACCAGGCTGTGCCGGTGCTGCCCCATTTTTAAACACACAATCTAATACACGTCTCGTAACAAGAATGCCTCCGTGACAGTTAATCTCTACTGTATCCTCTGCAGTAAAGGAACGAGGTCCTTTCATGATGGATACCATAACCTCATCAATTACCTCATTTTCATCACAAATATAGCCGTAATGAATGGTATGTGTAGGTGCATTTGAGAGCTTTTTCGCTGAAGATGACGTTGCCGCAGCAAATGCTCCTTTTTTAATCGACTCTACCTCTTTTTTTGTTCTATAAATACGATCAATCACATCAAGCGCCTGAGGTCCACTTATTCGAATAATGCTAATTCCTGCTGGACTAAGTGCCGTTGCAATCGCCGCAATTGTACTATTTTCTTTCATATTCTACCTCACTTCGATTTTCGTAAGTTTCCAAGAATGATACAGAAAATGCCACTCAATAGTCCGTATGAACTTTGAATGGCACTTTCTCTATTATTCCTCAGAAGTCAGCTTTTCAGCTGTTTCTCTTGTACCAGCTGCGCTTCTGTCATAATTTGTTTTGTATCCTTTGTCATAGCTTTTGTAGTATCTTCTCTGCGGAATTGCTTCTTTTTTAGGAAGTACCACTACATGACGAAATGGATCCTCGCCCTCGCTCTTGGTATATACAAACTTGTCGTCCTGAAGTGCAGAGTGGATGATCCTTCTCTCGTAAGGATTCATCGGCTCAAGTGATGCCGGACGTCTTGTTCTCTTTACCTTGTAGGCAATATTCTTTGCCAGCTGCTCGAGAGTTTCCTTTCTTCTTTCACGGTAATTCTCAGTATCCAGCTTGACACGAATATATTCTTCGCTGTGTTTGTTTATAACAAGGCTCACCAGATGCTGCAGTGAATCCAGTGTCTGTCCTCTTTTTCCGATCAGGATGCCCATGTCTTCTCCGGTCAGAACGATATCAACAACCTGTTCTTCTTTATTGTAGGCAACTGCGATATCAACTTCCATATTCATCTCGTGGAAAATATTCTGTAAAAATTCTTCTCCCTCATCGATAAAATCTGACTTTTTACGTGCACGGATCACCGCCGGCTTAGAACCGATAAAACCAAGCAGACCATTCGAACCTTTTTCAACAACCTCATACTCAAGTTTTTCACTGGTGATCTGAAGCTGAAGCAGTGCATTGTTTACGGCTTCATCTACATTCTTTCCAGTGAACGTAGCAAACTCTGTCATACAAACCTTACCTTTCTGAATCTGCAAGCTTCCCCAAGCAAGTAATCAGCCTTACAATCACTGATTACTTTCTGTTCTTCTTTTCACTCTTTTCGTTGTACTGCTGAACCATTCCGGCCTTAGATGCCAGCTTACCCTTCTTTTTCTGGGTGGTGGAATAGTACTCAGTTGATTTCTCAACCTGCTTTGTCACACGCTCTTTCAGCTCAGCTTCTTTCTTTTCTTCGAGTTCTCTTTCTTCTTCGATAGTACGAACATTCATAACAGCCTTTGCCTTAAGCGGCTTCTGACCCTTCTTAACACGCTTTACATTAGCCTTTTCAATGTTCTTTTCAACCATCTGATTAATATCAATGCGCTCCATATACTTGTTTACGATCATCTGAATCAGAATCATAACAACAGAAGATGCAATCCAGTATACACCGATACCTGCAGAGAATGTGAAACAGAAGAACACTGACATAAGAGGCATCATGATGTTCATGGTCTTCATTGTGCTTCCCATTGTGTCATCTGAATTCTTGTTGCTTCCATTATCTGTCTGCATCATCTTAGAGCTAAGCCACTGAGTAAGACCGGCAAGAATAGGAATTAAAACACCAGGCCACAGCTGCTGTGCAGGTGCAGTTGCCAAATCCATTCCCAGGAAATAATTTGCTTTCTCGATACTTGGCAGTGCCTTGGCTACGTACTCATTCAAATTCGGGAAGATCTCGGTAAACTTAGTCCACTCAGTCTTATCGAAGTTGTAAAGCAGATCTATCAGCTTGTTAGAATCACTCAATCCTGCTGCATTGATGCCGTTTTGCTGTGCCAATGTCACGAAATCTGCGTTATCCATGTAAGTAGGAATGTTCTGCAGTGCCTCAACAATCGGCTCATAGAACGCTCTTACCTTTGTGATATAGCCCGGAATCTTGTAAATAACCTGATACAAAGCGAACAGAATCGGCATCTGAATCAGCATCTGAACACAACCGCCTGTCGGGCTCGTTCCGTACTTTGCATAGACTTCCTTCATCTCTTCATTCTGCTTCAAAAGCATTTCATTGTACTTCGGGCTTGACTTGTCCAGATTTGCATACTTTTTCTGAACCTGCTGAAGTTCTGGCGCCATAATACTATTAAGCTTTGTAAACTTCTGCTGCTTGATGGAAAGCGGAAGCATCAATGCTTTAATAATAATCGTGAATAAAATGATCGCCAATCCAATGCTTGCAATGCCAAACATATCCAGGAACTCGTAAATTCCATTCATGACAACACCAAGCACCTTCGCAACTGGCCCTACAAGAAACCAGTTACTTTGTGTTAATGATAAAAAATCCACTTGTTTTCCTCCTTAAGCTACCTACGGAACAGGGTCGTACCCCCCTTTTGAAAATGGATTGCAGCGCAATATCCTCCATATAGCAAGTAAGGAGCCTTTCAAAGCTCCATACTTTTCCAACGCTTCTATTGCATACTGCGAACAGGTTGGGGTATATATACAGTGGGTCCGGACTTTGAGAGGTGATAAATACTTCTGGTAAAACCTTATCATATAAATCATAATCTTCTTCATAGTCCCGACCCTACTTCGATTCTAAAAAAATATTCAGCTTTCTTCCTACATGAAAAAAAGCTTCCTCAATTTCCATTAATCCTTGTTCCTTCGCCAACGGTCTGGCAACAATCACTATGTCCAATCCTTGTATTAATTCTTTTTCGTGTAAGCGGCAGCATTCACGGATCACTCTTGTAACCCGATGCCTGACCACACTGTTTCCTACCTTTTTACTGACAGATATGCCAATGCGGGTATCAGCGCGGTCGTTTGACATCTTGTACATGACCAGCGAACGATTTGCAAAAGACTGCCGTTTGCTGTAGACTCTCTGAAAGTCTCTGTTCTTTTTAAGAGAGTTGATACTGCTCAATTAAGCAGAGAGAACCTTTCTTCCCTTTGCTCTTCTTGCTGCCAGAACCTTTCTTCCTCCCTTTGTGCTCATTCTTGCACGGAAACCATGAACCTTTGCATGGGATCTCTTCTTTGGCTGAAATGTCATCTTCATAACAAAACACCTCCTTGTTTTCTGTGTTAGTTTTCAAATAATACTGTTTCTTACACTGTGGGTATCAGTCCCACAGCTTGCACCAAAAGTGCGATTTTTCGGCGTTTTTTAACGCCGTTGCAAAAATTGGACATCATACGCATTATATTAAGAAACTCGCATTTCGTCAAGGTTTTTTTTAGTGTTTTTTATTTTTTATTGCAAAAAAGTTATCCACAACTTATCCCCAAAGTTATCCACAACTTTTTCATTTAAAAATGTTGTGGATAAAAGTTATCCCCAAATTGTGGATAACTTGTGCATAACTTTGGGGATAATACAAAAAACCATTCTCAAACCCTTGATTTTACGACAAACTTTTTTTTGTGGATATTGTGGATAAGTACATGTGTTTGGTGGATAACTCTGTGGATAACTTGTTCTGTTTTTACATATAAACAATCTTATCCACATTATCCACAATTTTATATGCCATACCCCCTTCTGAGTTATCCACACTCTATCCACAGCTTTTTTCCACTTATCCACATGTTATCCACAGCCTATCCACAATATTATCCACATTTTACCCCAATGTTGTTGATATTTTTTACAGACTGCTCTCCTCTTCTCTCTTGAAATTCTTCATTATTTTTAGTATAATATCATTATATGGGCTAATAGGCTCTTTTCTCGAAAATTACCATATACCGACGTCAGGAGTAACAAATGATTGACAGATTAAAGGAAAACTGGGATGCCATAAAAGACACCCTGAAGGAAAATTATGATATTTCAAAGGTATCTTACGATACTTGGATTGTCCCTATGGAAATCCACAATGTAGACAATGACCAGGTCTACATCTTGGCAGATACAAAAGGTATCCCCAATATACTAGACTATATCAAGAAGAAGTACAAGCAGATTCTTGAAATTGTCATTGAGGAGAAGATCGGCCTGCACTGCAATGTGATCTTTGTTACTTCGGAGGACCTTGAGAATCGTCCAAACCTCACTGCAGAAGCTTCTAACATTGTAACCCCCGAGTTAAACTCCTATTATGCTGCTGTGATGAATGCCAACCTAAACCCACGCTATACATTTGATACCTTTGTTGTTGGCTCCAATAACCGATTCGCACATGCTGCTTCACTTGCTGTTGCTGAATCTCCTGGAACCCTCTACAACCCACTATTTATCTATGGCGGCGCAGGTCTTGGCAAGACGCATCTGATGCAGTCTATTGCCCACTATATTCTGCGCAATGATCCAAGTGTACGCGTTTTATATGTCACTAGTGAGACATTCACAAATGACCTGATCGACTCTCTTAAAGGCAAGAAGAATGCTGAGTTTAAAGAGAAATACCGCAGCATTGATGTCCTTATGATTGACGATATACAGTTCTTAATTGGAAAGGAAAGCACACAGGAGGAGTTTTTCCACACCTTCAACTACTTATATGAAACGGGCAAGCAGGTTATCATTACTTCTGATAAACCTCCAAAGGATTTCACAAACCTTGAGGAACGTCTTCGCTCTCGCTTTTCTGTTGGTCTTCCAGTCGATGTCTCTGCTCCTGATTATGAGACTCGTGTGGCAATCCTTCATAAAAAGGAAGAAACAGAGAACACAAAGATCTCTGACGATATTATCAACTATATTGCTGAAAATATCAATACAAATATTCGTGAGCTTGAAGGTGCGCTCAATCGAATTACCGCTTTTAAACGTCTTTCTAATAAAGAAATCACGCTTAATATGGCGGAAGATGTACTTCGCGACATCATCAACAACCACAAAGAGGTTACAATTACTGTTCCTCTGATTGTTGAGGTCATTGCATCACACTTTGGCTTTGAGGCAGATGAGCTTCTTTCACAGAAGCGTAATAAGGATATCGCCTACTCCCGCCAAATTGCGATGTATCTGTGCCGTCAAATGACCGATTTGTCTCTTCAGCAGATCGGAAAGGAACTCGGAAATCGTGATCACACGACTGTCCGGCACGGAATTGAAAAGATTACTGAGGATCTCAAAAACAGCCAGTTTTTACAAGATACCATCGACGTTTTACAGAAAAAAATCAACCCGGCTCTTGGCTGAGCTTTGGGGATCGATTGGGGATATTGTGGATAACTTGCCCAGTTATCCACATAGTTATCCCCAAGTTATCCCCAAAATTTTTCTTCTGTAAGCCGCATAAATCCTAGGTTTTTTAGAGTTATCCCCAATATCCCCAACCCCTACTACTACTACTATATATATTATAAATCTATCTATCAGCAAAAAGGAGAGTGCCACCATGCATATTATCTGTCCACGAGAAGAGTTACAAAAAGGTGTTTCAATTGTTTCAAAAGCCGTTTCAAATAAGACAACCATGCCGATCTTAGAGTGCATTCTGATCCAGACGAAAGAAGGACGCATTCTTATGACAGCAAATGATATGGAATTGGGGATTGAAACAGAAATTCATGGCATCATTGAGGACAATGGACGTATTGCAATTGATGCTAAGATTTTTTCTGAGATTGTTCGTCGTCTTCCAGACAATGATATCTCCATTGAAACCGATGGAACTGACTCTGTGAAAATTCAGTGTGAGAAGATTAATTTTACAATTCCTGGAAAGAATGCAGATGAGTTTACATTTCTTCCAGAGGTGGAACGCTTAAACTGTGTTACACTGTCTCAGTTTACTCTGAAGGAAATTATCCGCCAAACGATATTTTCCATTTCAGACAATGAGAATAACAAGATGATGGCAGGTGAACTGTTGGAAATTAATGGCAATAACCTGCGCATTGTATCTTTAGATGGTCATCGTATTTCAATTCGCAAGATTGTGTTAAAGGATTCGTATGATTCTATTAAAGTTGTTGTTCCAGGAAAAACACTAAACGAAGTAAGCAAGATTATTAGTGGCGGAACAGATGACGAAGTTCGCTTGTACTTTACTGAGAATCATGTTATGTTTGAGTTCGATGATACTATTGTTGTGTCACGTTTGATTGAGGGAGAATATTTCCGTATTGACCAGATGTTAAACAGTGATTATGATACTAAGCTGACAGTGAATAAAAAGGAGATGCTTTCATGTATCGACCGTACCACAATGCTGATTAAGGATAGTGACAAGAAACCGATTATTATTGGCATAACTGATCACAGCATGGAGGTCAAGTTAAACTCTGCATATGGTTCCATGAAGGAAGAACTTGCAATTGATAAGCGCGGCAAGGATATCATGATTGGATTTAATCCAAAATTTTTAATTGATGCGCTTCGAGTAATTGATGATGAGATGATTAACATCTACATGATTAATCCAAAGGCACCTTGCTTTATTCGCAATGATGAAGGCACTTATATTTATCTGATTCTTCCGGTAAACTTTAATGTTTATTAAAATCGATAAAATAAATTATAATGAGTATGAAAGGATGAATAAATAAATGGCAAAAATAGTATTAAGAGAGGATTTCATTAAGCTTGGTCAGGCACTAAAAGCAGCAAAGCTTGTTGGAAGCGGTGTGGAGGCAAAGATTGTGATTCTTGACGGAAAGGTTAAGGTGAATGGTCAGGTTGAGCTGCAGCGCGGCAAAAAGCTATATGACAAGGATGTGGTAAGCTTTGCAGGAGAGACAATTGAGATTGTAAAGGAATAATCATATGATTGTAAAATCACTTGCGCTGTCAGATTTTCGAAATTACGATTTACAGGAATTATCTTTTCATCATGGCATCAACATTTTTTATGGGGATAACGCGCAGGGAAAGACAAATATCCTTGAGGGCATTTATCTTTGTATGACAAATAAATCATACAGAGGCAGTCATGACCGAGAGATGATCCGCTTTGGAAAAGAGGAGGCGCACCTTCGTCTTGAGGCTGAAAAAAAAGGCATTCCATACCGGGTGGATATGCATTTAAAAAAATCAAAGACAAAGGGAATTGCAATTAATGGCGTGCCAATCCGCCGCTCAAGTGAATTGATTGGCCTTTTAAATGTCGTTTTCTTTTCACCAGAGGATCTTCATGTGATAAAAAACGGTCCTGGAGAGCGCAGACGCTTTTTGGACATGGAGCTTTGCCAGCTTGACAAGGTGTATCTGCATTTTTTGACGCATTACAATAAATGTCTTACACAACGAAATGCACTGTTAAAAGAGATAGATCTGTCGAAGGATGCACAGGCAATGCTCGATGTCTGGGATGCACAGCTAATTCAGCATGGAAAAAAAATTGTACAGCTTAGGGAAGCATTTGTTGGTGAGATTGCACCAGTAATCGCACAGATTTATCATTCCCTGACAGGCGGTAGGGAACAGCTGGCAGTTTCGTATGAGCCAAATGTATCTGCTGATAGGTTTGATGAGATTCTTTTTCTTAATCGAGAGAGGGAGATACGGCAAAAGACAACACTGACGGGGCCACATCGTGATGACATTCGATTTCGTGTACAAAATATGGCAACAGGACAAACGACAGATATCCGTACATTTGGATCGCAGGGGCAGCAAAGAAGTGCAGCGCTTGCATTAAAGCTTGCGGAGATTGAGATTGTAAAGCGAAAGGTAAATGATACACCGGTTCTTTTGCTTGACGATGTACTTAGCGAGTTGGATAGCAGCAGACAAAACTATTTGCTGGACAGCATTCATGATATTCAGACCTTTATTACATGTACAGGTCTAGAGGAGTTTGTAAGGCACCGGTTTCACATGGATCAGATTTATCATGTGGAGCGGGGAGTAGTGACTAGGGTAAATTCCCTGAATAGTGAAACGATTTTTTAATCAGTGAGGAGGACACAATGAGCGACGAATACGGAGCAGGTCAGATTCAGATACTGGAGGGGCTGGAGGCAGTCAGAAAACGTCCGGGCATGTATATCGGAAGCACATCTGAGAGAGGGCTTCACCATCTGGTATATGAGATAGTAGACAATGCCGTGGATGAAGCTCTGGCAGGTGTCTGCACCAAGATCGATGTGATCATTCATAAAGACAATTCAATTACAGTTGTTGATAATGGACGAGGAATTCCGATTGGAATCCATCCGAAGGCTGGCATTCCAGCGGTTGAGGTTGTATTTACAATTCTTCATGCAGGCGGAAAGTTTGGCGGTGGAGGATACAAAGTTTCAGGAGGTCTTCATGGTGTAGGAGCATCTGTCGTAAATGCACTTTCCATTTGGCTTGAAGTTGAAATTTATCATGAGGGCAAGGTTTATATGCAGCGCTATGAGCGTGGTCATGTAGTAAACAAGCTTGCCGAAGTGGATACCTGTGATCCAAACAAGCATGGAACAAAGGTTACGTTTAAGCCTGACGGTGAAATTTTTGATACCTTAGTCTACAATTATGATACGCTTAAAGAGCGTCTTCGTGAAATGGCGTTTTTGACAAAGGGATTGAAAATTATTCTGACGGATGAGCGTGAGGAGCCAAATCTTTGCGAGACATTCCACTATGAGGGTGGCATTAAGGAGTTTGTTGAGTACTTAAATAGTGCGAAGGAGCCGCTGTATCCGCAGATTATTTACTGTGAAGGAACAAAGAATAACGTTGCTGTTGAGGTAGCAATTCAGCACAACGATTACTACAACGAAAATATTTACAGCTTTGTCAATAACATCAACACACCAGAGGGAGGAACCCATCTGTCTGGTTTTAAGGCGGCATTGACAGATCTGTTTAATAAATATGCCAGAGCAAATAAGCTTTTAAAGGACAATGAGGATTCATTGTCTGGTGAGGATATCCGTGAGGGTATGACTGCTGTAATAAGCATTAAGATTGAGGATCCACAGTTTGAAGGTCAGACAAAGCAAAAGCTTGGAAACAATGAAGCCAGAGGTGCTGTATCTGCAATTGTAAGTGAACAGTTAACATATTTTCTGGAACAAAATCCAAGCGTTGCGAAGATGATCTGTGACAAGGCAATTCTTGCACAGCGTGCACGTGCGGCAGCGAGAAAGGCACGTGATCTGACAAGAAGAAAGACAGCACTTGATTCAATGACGCTTCCAGGCAAGTTAGCAGACTGTACTGATAAGAATCCAGAAAAATGCGAGATCTACATTGTAGAGGGAGATTCTGCTGGTGGTTCTGCAAAGACAGCGCGTGATCGTGCAACACAGGCAATTTTACCTCTTAGAGGAAAGATTTTAAATGTTGAGAAGGCACGACTTGATCGTGTATATGAAAATGCAGAGATTAAGGCTATGATTACAGCATTTGGAACAGGTATACATGAAGATTTTGATATTACAAAGCTTCGCTATCATAAAATCATTATCATGACTGATGCCGATGTTGATGGTGCTCATATCGCAACACTGCTTCTGACATTTATCTATCGCTTTATGCCGGAGTTAATCAAGCAGGGCTATGTATACCGTGCACAGCCGCCGTTATATAAGCTGGAGAAAAACAAGAAGGTCTGGTATGCGTACTCAGATGAGGAGCTTGCAGCAATTCTTGATGAGGTAGGAAGAGACCAAAATAATAAGATCCAGCGATACAAGGGACTTGGAGAGATGGACGCGGAACAGCTGTGGGAGACTACAATGGATCCAAAGCATCGTGTTCTTTTGAAGGTAAACTTTGACGAGTCATACGCATCAGATATTGATGTTACCTTTAACACCTTGATGGGAGACCGCGTTGAGCCAAGAAGACTCTTTATAGAGAAAAACGCAAAGTATGTTAAGAACCTTGATATCTGATGACAGACCAAATTGGTCTGTCGGGATATAAGGATGCATAGTAAGAATGAGAGGGAAACATGGACGAAACCATATTTGATAAAGTGCAGGAGATCGATCTGAAGAAAACGATGGAGCAGTCATATATTGACTACGCTATGAGTGTTATCTCTCAGAGAGCGCTGCCTGATGTTAGAGACGGCTTAAAGCCAGTACAGAGAAGAGTTTTATACTCCATGATCGAGTTAAACAACGGTCCGGATAAGCCGCATCGTAAATGCGCACGTATCGTCGGCGATACCATGGGTAAATATCATCCGCATGGAGACAGCTCAATATATGGAGCACTAGTCAATATGGCGCAGGAGTGGTCTACCCATTATCCGCTTGTTGATGGCCATGGAAACTTTGGTTCTGTGGATGGAGATGGCGCAGCAGCCATGCGTTATACGGAGGCGCGTCTGTCTAAGATTGCAATGGAGATGCTTGCAGACATCAATAAGGACACTGTAAATTTCAGTCCGAACTTTGATGAGACAGAAAAAGAGCCAGATGTGCTTCCTTGCCGTTTCCCAAATCTTTTGTGTAACGGTACCACTGGTATCGCAGTTGGAATGGCATCAAATATTCCGCCTCATAACATCAAAGAGACAATTGATGCAGTTGTTAAAATGATTAACAACCGTATTGACGAGAATCGTGATACAGAGATTGAGGAGCTGATGAGTGTTATTCAGGGACCAGATTTCCCAACAGGTGCAACAATTATTGGTCGACGCGGTATCGAAGAGGCATATCGTACTGGAAAGGGAAAGATTATTGTCCGTGCAGTAACAAACATTGAGCCGATGCAAAATGGCAAGAACCGAATTGTAGTAACGGAGCTTCCTTATGGTGTCAACAAAGCAAAGCTGATCGAGAAGATCGCAGAGCTTGTAAAGGATAAGCGTGTGGATGGAATTACTGATTTAGCCGATCAGTCCAGTCGTGAAGGAATGCGAATTTCAATTGAACTGCGACGTGATGTAAATCCTAATGTGGTGTTAAATCAGCTTATGAAGCATACACAGTTGCAGGACACATTTGGTGTTATCATGCTGGCGCTTGTCGGCGGCGAGCCAAGAATCCTTAATATCCATGATATGCTGTATTATTATCTGCAGCATCAGGAGGAGGTTGTAACAAGACGCACTAGATACGATTTAAGTAAGGCACAGGAGCGTGCTCATATCTTGGAGGGACTGTTAATTGCACTGGATCATATAGATCGTGTGATTGAGATCATTCGTGGTTCTGCAAATGTAGTAGCTGCAAAAGCATCATTGATTGAAGAGTTTGGTCTTTCAGATGCCCAGTCTCAGGCAATTGTAGATATGCGTCTTCGCGCATTGACTGGATTGGAGCGAAATCGTCTGGAAAATGAATATAAGGAGCTAGAGGAGCGAATTGCTTACCTGCAGAGTATTTTAGGTGATGAGAAGGTATTGCTTGGCGTTATTCGTGATGAACTTCTTACGATTAAGGCTAAATATGGTGATGACCGTAAAACGGCAATTGAGCTGGCAGAGGATGAATTTAATGCAGAGGACTTAATTCCAAATGAGGCAGCTGTTATTGCTATGACAAAGCTTGGCTACATTAAGAGAATGTCCCCAGATCACTTTAAGGCGCAGAACCGAGGCGGCAAAGGTATTAAGGGAATGAATATCTTAGATGAGGACTATATTGCAGATTTGATTACAATTAATAATCATGATTATGTTCTTTTCTTTACAAATCTCGGAAGAGTGTACCAGCTTAAGGGTTATGAGATACCTGAGGCAAGTCGTACTGCAAGAGGAACAGCTGTTATTAATCTGCTGCAGCTGCAGGCAGGTGAAAAGGTAACTTCGATTCTTAGAAATGAGGGACATGAGTCTGGTTATCTGACCATGGCAACAAAGCTTGGCATGATTAAGAGAACAAATCTGTCGGAATATGGAAATATTCGTAAGGTAGGATTGGCGGCAATTAGTCTGCGCGAGGGTGATGAGCTGATTGACGTTCATGTTACAGATGGAAAGCGTGATATCATCATGATTTCACATCTGGGTCAGTGTATTCGCTTTGATGAAAATGATGCCAGAGCAACGGGAAGAGTATCCATGGGTGTAAAGGGTATGAACCTGGCAGATGGAGACAGTGTAATTGGCATGCAGGTCGCAGAGGAGAATGGTGAGCTTCTTTTTGTATCCGAAATGGGTATGGGCAAGAAGACTGCTATGAGTGAATTTAAAGACCAGAATCGAGGCGGTAAGGGTATTCGCTGCTATCGCGTCAATACAAAGACCGGTAATCTGGCTGGCGTAAAGGTATATAAAGAGGGCTATGAGCTGATGTTAATAACAACGGAAGGTACTGTGATTCGTATGAAGACAGATACTATTCCTGTTTTAGGAAGAGATACCAGCGGTGTTAAGCTAATGCAGGTAGATCAGGAAAACGTTAAGGTATCAAGCATTGAACTTATTGAAGAATCTAAGGAAGAAGAATTTGCTGAGACTTCTGAGGAGACTGTAGGTTCTAAAGAAGTGTAATCTGATAATGTTGTGAGGGACGCTTCGGCGTCCCTTTTTGAAAAAAAATGAAAATAGGTATTGACATTAAGTGAAACATGGGTTATAATCATTTATGCGTTTAAGCAATTCATATAAGTTATAGTTGTGGAGAAATACTCAAGTGGCTGAAGAGGCGCCCCTGCTAAGGGTGTAGACCGTTTGCGCGGTGCGAGGGTTCAAATCCCTCTTTCTCCGTTTCTATTTTAGGAAAGTGTAGTATCATAACAAAAGGTTATTGGATTTACTTGCAGTCCCATATGTATTGTGTCACCCTTTGGGTTTGCCGTAAGGCAGCGCAAAGGTTTTCTTTTTCTTTACTTTCAAATCTCAAAAAAAGATTTGAAAAAAGTTAAAAAAGTTGTTGACAAACGCTTGAAAGTGTGCTAGTATATAGAAGCTGTCGCTGAGACAGACAATACAAAACACAAAGAACCTTGATAATTGAACAGTATAACCAACCCTGAAGATTTCTTAAAAAGCC
>OGQR01000384.1_pt1 | contig 40383 bp, 18 predicted proteins | sample 1553271 | NCBI WGS metagenome assembly OGQR01 (sample SAMEA2579970, study PRJEB22360) | human gut metagenome | biome: human gut; feature: human-associated habitat; material: faeces | place: Denmark | collected 2008/2010 | reverse complement strand
CGCTCCAAAATCCTTGATCCACATGCTTGCAGAATAAGTGGTGTTCTTGAAAAGCCGATAAGGTATGTTGATATACTGTTTCTCTGCCTGTCTCAGATAAACAGCCTTTCCCTTGTCCGAAGGAGTGTCAGAAATCATGTCCGGACGATTGATCAGTGCTGCATCATAATGATTGGGAGAGCTGTCATCACCTGTTTCATCATCAAATGTATAATATGCCACCAGTCCTACTCCAATGGAAGCAAGCTCGTCCGCATCAGGTATTTCTATTGGTGGTTGCGGTTCCTGTTCGTCATCATCTGTAGAGGAACAGGAATATAAACAAATAGCCAATAGTATAGGGTATAGATAATATTTTATTTTCATTATGTTATGTTTTTAAATAGTAAATAATAGAAAACACAATCCCCGACTTTCACAAGCCAGGGATCGTAATTTATAAATTTAAAGTTTTTATTATCTAAGTATTTCTCCCACTAGAGAAACGACTTATTCTTTACGAATACGACAAACTTTCGTTCATCGTTTGGAGCAGCCAGAGAATCATCCTTTTTCCCGAATTCTTCCCTGACTTTTCCTTAATCATTCTGTTTCAGTCAAAAGACCGTTTATCTTTTCTTGACTTCAACATTCTTGATTTCAATCACTGCATCATGACCAAAGTAATCCTTAGCCTTGATAATCAATGTTGAGTATACGGTAGCTTCAGGATTCTGTGCTTCGGAGTTCGGAGTGAACTTGATACCTTTACCATCAGTCTTCTCAACATCCTTTCCGTTTTCTTTTACTGTATACTTAATGTCAGCAGCATAATTCGGAGTGAAGTACTCATTCTTGGATCCTTCCTTGATAGCACCGTCTTTCGCAACCTGACTCCACAATTCGAATGTAGCATTTGACAAATCAGCAATCATATTGTCTTTAGCAACAGTCATCAACTGATCCAAAGTAGTTGTGTACTTACCGTCACGTGTATTGGTAACTTTGATGTTGGAGAACAAAGTTGCACCATCTGTCTGAGCATAAGTCAACGACGGAGCGGTAGCCCAAGCATAAGTATTAATTTCAGCCAGACAAGAGAAGATGATATTCTTAAATTCACCACCTTTAACAGTATAGTCTTTTGTACCACCAAGTTTAGAAGAAATTTTACCGAAATTGTACTCAACGGTTACAGCATGTTTAGTTTCATTGTTAATGAAATTTTCAGTAACATTGAATTTATACTTGTTTGTATCGTCATATTTAACTTCCAGATCTTTTACTTCACCACCATTATTAACAGCAGCTGCAAATGTGAAGACAAAGTTTTTATCGTAAGCACCATTTGCGTTTTTCAAACCATTGAATGAAGATTCCAAATCTTTTTCACCCTTAGCACCGCTTTCAATCGGAAGCATGAACGCATTCAAAGTACCTTCTGCGTTCAGTTGGTTAACCTTCGCCTGGAATGTAGACGGGAATGTAGGCAATACTTTCTTGAAGTTTACTGTTAAAGTCTTCAAAACTTGATTTCTAGCGTTTTTGAATTCCAGTGTACGAGTGTAAGTCTTGGAATCATCATACCAGTAATCTTCAGTACCTGAAGTTGTGGCAATAGTGATGAACTTAACATTGTCAGCTTTTGTATTTTGAGTAAACTCATATTGTGTACCATTTTCTTCTGTAGCATATTTGATTGTGAATGCCTTCACGGGAGTTTCAGAACCATAAGCTACAGTATCCACATCACTAGTTACATAATCTACAGCTTTTACATTATTCAACCAGTCACCGAATACACCGTCAGCTACAGGAACCATAGAAATTTCTGATTTACCGTTTGCCGTCCATGTCTTTTCTACACTGTATGCATTCAGTTCTTCAGCAGCTTCTCCTGTCAGTACATAGAATGCTTTACCATCGGGATCAACTAAAGAGCCGTCATGATTTACAGCATATACACGGAAACCATATACATCCTTCACATTGCTGTCAATTAAGATTTCAGCCTTACCTTTGGTTGCTTCTACGTTATAAACGGTATTGATACCTTTTATATTCTTTTCGGCAGCATTCCAAGCTTCGATCTCTGAATCGTCAGAAGAAACAGCACGGTCTTTATCCAATACAATATAGAATGCAGTAGCAGTCTCCATTGTTTTTTTATCCAACTGTACAGTGAACGCTTTCTTCAATGTAACAGGAAGAATGTTTTTATCCTGACGGTTATCCCCTTCTTCTGTATTACATTTTTCATTATTGGCATCAAAGATAGGTTCAGAGAAATCCTTAACATCAGTTTTCCATACATATTCTGTCGGAGTCACTGTATTAGTTTCTTCACTCATCTTTGCACGGTTATGAATATCTTCTATATTTTTACCATCTACAGTGAATTCTAATGTTCTTACAGCGTTAGCATCTTTCTGTCCAAACGTAAGATTATACTCAGAAACTACATTTCTGGAATAGGTACCCTTTTCTGCATCCAAGGTAGTGTTCAGACTGACTGCATAAAGAATGTATTCAGGATCTTTAGGATAGTTTCCATTTTCATCTTTTGCCTGAGTAGCAGCTTTGAATGCTTCCGCATCGTATTCCTTGTTCATTTCAACAGAAACTTCCCAAAGACCGTTAGCAGAAATACCGCGAGTCAGCAATCCAGTATAAGGTTTCACGTCACTGACAGAAACCATTCCTTCCATATCAGCACCCTGTGAATTAATCAGCTTGATATTTTCAGCTGAAATTACAGCGTCTGTAGGAGATACACGAATCAGGAAGTTTTTTGTGAAAGTAGAACGAGTACCTTTTTCAAAAGTAACAGCACCAGTCAACTTATCGCCGAATGTCCATGTTCTAACAGCTTCAGCAGAAAGAAGTGTTAAGTTCCAATCCTTCTCAAATTCCTCATCATTAGTTACAGCCACCAATGAAACATGAGTCACACCTTTATAAATAGCGGCAGACAACACTTCCAGCGTGTTATCAATAGTAGAAATTTTTTCAGACAGTTTTCCTGTTTCAGTCTGCAAATCTTCGATTGCTTTTTGAGTTTCAGCTGCATCGAAAGCTTTCAGACCGTCTAAAATTTCCTGTTGCTTACCTAAAGCAACCAGAATATCTTCAATCTCACCCTTATTCGCTTCTACAGCAGCGTCATTTGAAGCGATGTAGTCTTCCAAAGCCTTTTTCTGAGCCTCGATGGCAGCTTTGTTCTTACCGATTTCAACAGCGTTTGCTTTCACCTTGGCATCCAATGCATCCAAGGTAGCAGCCAAAACCTTGTCAGCCTCAGCCAAAGACTTCAATGTTTCTTCGGTAGTCGATTGGAAAGCCTGAAGGGCGATCACCTTACCGTCTACTTCAGCAATAGCAGCAACTGTTTTTTCCACGTCAGCCTTGATAGCAGTCATTTCCTCTTCAGTAGCTCCCTGTAATTTGGCGATAGAAGATTCCAGTTCACCCTTTACAATTGCCAGTTCGGCAGAAGCAGCAGCGATAGCAGCCTTTTGAGCTTCCAAAGCAGCTTTCTCAGCAGCAGTCTTCGTTTCAGCAATCTTAGCATCTAATGCGGCTTGAGCACTCTGCAAGCTGGCAATAGAAGCTTCAACAGCTGTTACCTTGTCTGTTAAATCAGTCTTTTGACCGTTTATTGCATCCCAAAGTTCGGTGACATCGTCATCGTAGTCTTTACAAGATACAAACGTTCCTGTCGAAGAAACCATCAAGGCTCCGAACAGGACTGCACTTAAAAATTTTTTGTTCATAATGAATTTAAATTTATAAATTTAAAAAACTAAAAATTGGTTTTCATTTATACTATAAAAGGACTTAATTATTCTCTTCAAACTCTTCCTCCACACCGTTCCGCCTTACATATTCCACAGGTCTATATCCCGTCATTTTCCTGAAAGCACTGTAGAACGCACTCTTTGAGGCGAATCCACATCGTTTCGGAATATCCTTCATCAGACATTTTCCGTTTCTCAACAACTCCTTGGCGTACTCGACCCTGTAGCTGTTTATCAACTCTTTCAAGTTACATCCGAAATACCTGTTCACCACATTGGACATATAGGTCTGGTTCGTTCCGACAAGAGCACTCAGCTTATCCAGTGAGAGTGAGATATCCAAGAACACCATCCTTATTTCCATCTGATAGAGAAGTGACCTGTAGATCTCGAAGTCTATCTTTCTCCCCTCTATTCCCTTACGCACGAAATCCTCCTCCCACTGCTTCCTGACAGCCTTTGAGAGAAGTTGTTTCTGTCTCTCCGAAGTGGTGCTTCTGTTTCTGCGTCTTAAAAATAGATATTCCATCCGCTCTCATCTTTACTCCGTAGCCTTGTCGGTTATACGGTATTTCGGTGCAAATATACATCTTTAATTGAAATATTGTGCATTTTTCCTATAAAAAAAATTAGATTCCTGTAAAAACTGTACTTTTTGAGTGTCAGGACTGCATTTGCGTGAACTCAGGTTAAGATTATACCTTATTTAATATATAGAAATGGGATAAAGACGAAGTGTTCATCGCTAACGAAGGCGCTGCTTCATTGTCTGAACGGATTCAACGAAAATGACCGTGTCAGAAACCGTTACAAGTCACTTGATGAGTATTTGGCAGGCCGGTGACGCAGACGATGAGCCCTAACAAGAACAAGAAGGTGTGTCCAAATGCACCCCTTCTTTCTTTTACACACAAAGCCCCGACTTTCACAAGCTGGGGCTTTGTTATTACCTAAAGATTTTGTATCTTTAGGCATAAGAATTTCACTATGACAAAGATACATTTTCGTCCTTACAATCCCAACCAAACAGTGCTTTTTCCTCCAAGAATTGATGAGGATATTGCAGAAAACGATCCGGTGCGCATGGTTGACGCCCTGGTTGAGGGCTTGAATCTTGAAAGTTTCAGAAAGCTGTATAAGGAATGCGGCCGCAGCTCTTACCACCCCAAGATGATGCTCAAGGTCATTCTGTATGCCTATATGAACAACATCTACTCCTGCCGGAAAATCGAAAAGCTCCTTCACCGTGACATCCATTATATCTGGCTTGCCGGATATGAGAAACCGGATTTCATTACCATCAACCGTTTCCGCAACCGGGTGAAGAATGAAATCAACGAGGTGTTTACCCAAACCGTACTCCTTCTCTCTTCCAAAGGCTTCATCAGCCTGAATGTGGAATACATTGACGGGACAAAGCTCGAATCCAAAGCCAACAAGTACACTTTCGTCTGGCGAAAAACGGTTGAGCGGAACCGTGAACGCCTGATGAGGAAGATACATGTCCTGTTAGGGCAGATAGACGATGTCATTGCCCGGGAGAAGTCATCAGAGAACAATGAGGAGGTTGGGTTCACTCCGGCCATGCTGACTGAAATGGCAGGAGAATTGCGTCATGCACTGGAACAGGTTTCCGAGCCATCCGCGAAAGAGGAAAAGACTGAACTGAAAAAGAAACGCAAACAGCTGAAGGAACTGGAAGAACACAGGGACAAACTGCAGGAATACGACTGCCATCCGGAAACGCTGCAAGAGAGGAATTCCTATTCCAAGACGGACAAGGACGCTACTTTTATGAGAATGAAGGAGGATGCCATGCGCAACGGACAGACGAAGCCCGGTTACAACCTTCAAATCGGCATCGAAAATCAGTTCATCACCGATTTTGCACTCTTTCCGAACCCTACGGATACACTGACCCTGATTCCTTTCCTGCAATCTTTTTCAAACAGGTATGACCGGATGGCCCATACGGTGGTTGCTGATTCCGGCTATGGCTCCGAAGAGAATTACCGCTTCATGTCCGAAAACGGCATGGAAGCCTACGTAAAGTACAACTATTTCCACATGGAGCATGCGTGCAAAACTGACAAAAGAAGGTATGAACTGGCTGATTGGATGGTTTTATGAACTTACTGTCGCTTTATTTAGATGCTGGAGACACATAAATCAAAGAAATCTTCGAATTATCGCAGCTTGAAGAAAATAAACCGATTTATATTATATAGTGATAAACAAGAAAGAAGGTGCATCGTGCATTACGACACACCTTCTTTGTTATTACCCAAAGTTTTCGTATCTTTAGACATAAAGTTTTTCGTTATGGCAAAGTTACATTTTCGTCCTTACATTCCCAACCAAACCGTTCTTTTTCCACAAAGAATTGATGAAAACATAGCTGCGAACGACCCGGTCCGCATCGTGAATGCTGTTATTGACAATCTCAATCTTGAGAGTTTCAAGAAGCTTTATAAGGAAACGGGCCGTTGTCCTTATCATCTTAAAATGATGCTTAAGGTGATAATCTACGCCTACATGAATATTATTTATTCTTGCCGTAAAATAGAGAAGCACCTCCTTCGTGACATTCATTATATTTGGCTTGCCGGTAATGAGCATCCGGATTTTATCACGATCAACCGTTTTCGTAACCGTGTAAAGGAGGAAATAAATAATGTATTTACCCAGTTGGTTCTTGTCCTTGCCGATAAAGGTTTCATCAGCCTTGATGTGGAGTATATCGACGGCACCAAGATTGAATCCAAAGCCAACAAATATACTTTTGTCTGGCGCAAGACAGTCGAACGGAACCGTACGAGACTAATGGATAAAATCCGTATTCTCTTGGAGCAGGTGGATGAAACCATTGCACAGGAGAACTCTATAAAAGACACATCCGTGGAGTTTACTTCCTGCAGGCTCTCTGACATAGTGGATGAACTTAAAGAAGCCCTGGAACGCCAGCCTGCAACAAAGGATAAGGAAGAAAAGAAAGCCCTGCGCAAAAAGAAGAAGCAGGTCAGGGAACTTGAAGGGTATCGTGACAAGCTGATAGAATATGACAATCACCTTGATACCCTTGGAGAACGTAACTCCTATTCCAAGACCGATCCTGGTGCCACATTCATGCGCATGAAAGAAGATGCCATGAAGAACGGGCAGACCAAGCCCGGATATAATCTGCAAATAGGTACTGAAAACCAATTTATCACAGACTTCCGTCTGTTTCCCAACCCCACCGATACACTGACCCTCATACCTTTTTTCCACTCTTTCCAGTACCGCTATAACCGTTTACCGAATATCTGTGTGGCAGACTCCGGTTACGGTTCGGAAGAAAATTACCGGTTCATGCAGGAGAATGGGATAGAAGCTTTCATCAAGTACAATTACTTCCATAAAGAACAGCGTCCTCGTTATACTCCCAACCCGTTCTATGCCGAAAGTCTCCATTATAATGAGGGGGAGGATTATTACGTTTGTCCTATGGGACAGCACATGAACCGTATAGGAACCGAACGTGACAAGACAGCGAGCGGATACATCACCGAAAGTGCCCGGTATAAAGTAAAAAGATGCGAAGGTTGCCCTTTGCGTGGCAGTTGTTTTAAAGCTCGGGGAACCGTATTATAGAAGTCAACCACCGGTTAAATCAATACAAACGGCAGGCACGGGAAAGGTTGCTCTCAGAAGAAGGTATCAAGCATAGAGGCAGAAGGTGTATAGAACCAGAGGCTGTGTTTGGACAAATGAAATACAACATGGCATACAGAAGATTCCAGCATGTGGGAGAAGACAAGGTTACAATGGACTTTGCTTTCTTTGCTATAGCCTTTAATATCAAAAAAATGTGTGCTAAACTGATAAAAGAAGGAAAGGGGCTCATTACAGTTGCCAAATATATGTTTATGGGACTTATTTATAACCCGATATAATTGGAATATAGCAACTTGTTGCCAAATGCATGAGGAAAAAGCAGCATAGCCAAAAGAAAATATAGCAGAACTTAAAATATAAACGAGGTTGTGCCAACGTTTTGACACAACCTCGTTTTTAATATTTACACAAATGAAATATGCGTTTCATCGTTCTCCTTTTTATGCAAAAGTAACCAAACAATAAATTTCAATGATAAGATAAAACGTGCAAACAATTGTCTTTTTCGATTTTTGAATACACTTAAAATATTTTACAACAACTCTATTCTCCACCTAGTATATAACTTTTATAGTCAAAGCATAACTAAAATTATTCCAAACTCCAACCTACGATTTTCACTGGTCCCATCAGTCCCGCACGTGCCTCACCACGATAAGCCGAAGGAACGGTCTGATAATGATTGGACAAAGTGCTATATACCAACACTTCTATTTCATTATCTCCCTGCTTCAAATACTTAGTTATATCCAAATTATAAGGAGCGTTCATTAGAATATTCACCAGTTGTCCATTCACTTTTACTTCACAAGTGGCATCTACCTTCCCCAAATCCAGCTCCATACATTCTCTTATAGGAGCAGACAAATGAATATTCTTAACATATCGAATTCCACCTGAAAAGAACTTCAGAGATCCAACATTTGTCCAGTTTCCAGCAGGCATACTTCCTTTTCCACAAATAAACTTTACCGGTTCTACAAAAAAAGCAGCTCCGTCATACCCCATATTCGGCTTTGCCAACAAAGAAACTGTCACCACCCTTGAACACGTTTTCTGCAAATCCAACCGATATTCATTTTCGTTTAACTGCTTTAAAGCCGATACTTTCGTGGCTTTACCATCCACCCATATTTTATGAATCTTACCTTGCACATGAAACTTCATTGCCCGTGTTCCTGGCACTGTTTCAAACTGATACCACCATTTACCTTTATCCGAAACTATGCTATATGGCAAGTTTTCACTTCCATACCATTTAGTAGCCACAATATGTCCATAAGGATCATTGTCCTTCAGAGAAGGATGGTTATGATTATAAAAAACAACAGCACTTCTTAAACGATCGTCTACGCTATAACTTTTCTTTTCGGACAAAATATAATTTCCTTTGGGAGTATCTGCATAGGCCAAAAGCAACCGATGCCAACCTGCCGACAGATTCACCAACGTATCTTTCACTCTATTTCCATCCAAGTATATAAAATCAGGCAACTTTCCATCTTGCTCTATGCTATAAGACCCAGTTTCCGGTGCATATACAAAAGTTTTGAACAACTGATGTCCCCCTTTGTCCAAAATAATAAAACGATTATCTATCTTTCCTTTCAAGCCATGATATCCTTGTCCACCCGGATTATCGCACACCCCATATTGCCATGAATAGCAATAGGGGGTCCAACCAGCCTCAGATTGCCCATTGGCCAAAAAGCGCTGCAAATCAACCGTTTTGTCAAGCGTCAACGTTTCCATATAAGGAGCATATCCATAGATATTCATCAAAGTATCGGTAGTCAACCCCGTCATTTCTTTATCGCTTGCCCCTGATGAAATATATGCATATTTAAATTCACGTGCTTCTGGTCCAATCAATTCTTCTGATGCCGGAAGACGAAAATCTCCCCATTTATTATTCATAGTAGGAATGATATCAATATCCCACTCACCCTCCAAAGGTGTCACATCAACCATTTTCCACCGTTCAGTTGATATTGATGCCTTTTGAGGAGTACCTGGAGAAAATACAAACAAGCGAGAAGCATTAAATTCACCGTCATATTTAATCCAAGTACCTTCATCTGTTTGACGAAGGATCGGCTGTGGAGTCATAGTTCCATCCTGTGCATTCCAACATTCCACAGCCCCTTTTGTCCGGAAAAAGATTTCCGCTCCTTTATCTACATTCATAACCATATAGACATCCAAAGAGTCAATTTGACGATGCAATACCCGTCCTTTATGAGTATTAGACTTAAAATCCGGCGTTATAAGCCCAGCTATAAGTGCGGGAATCTTTTCTACATCAGGCTCTAATTTTCCATTCCATGCAGACGATGCAAAAATCTCATCTAATATTCTTTTCATTTGTGCATCATTTGCACCTATGCGAGAAGTAGCCTGAGGCAAGCTCCCAGTAGCAATAACAATTCCACCCTGACGATAAAATTCAACAATTTTCGTCAATGTCTTTTCATGCAGAGCTTTAATATCCGCTAGAATCAAGATTTTATAAGATTCTCCGGAAACAGACAAAATACCATGATCTGTTTGAGCTTCTTGTAAAGAATGAAAATCTATGTAATCATAATCCAAACCACATTCACTTAAACGGTCTGTAACCTGCCACATTAACTCAGGATTCGCATCTGGATAAGCCTGCATAGATTCTGTAGGATACAACACCGCTATGTCACAAACATGAGTACCCTGACTCAGCAAAAAGCTAAGACGCTCAGCATATTTCAACCACTTTTTCATGTGAGGCCAATAAGGCATTCTGAAGTGAAAACAAGGAGGCGCCCATTCCCACCAACCACCGTGAGTTGAATAATAAAGCCCATGCAAACACAGCAAGTTTCCTCCTGCAATCATGTGATGGTCCAATTGTGATGTCAACCATTCTCCGTTACTATCCCACCCCATGCTATGAAAAGCTTCCAACCACGTACGAGGACGTTTGTACAAGTGGGCTATGGAACTGGATACTTTGGTTTGCCGAAAGCTGGAACCTCTGGCAGGCGCATCATTTCCAGGTGCTGTAAACCAACTGGTCATTCTGAAATAATCCAAATATTGAAGAGGTTCCAATCCACGACCGTTGTTGTCACAACCATAAATCAACCCACGCTGATTATGCCATTCAAAAATCGGTCGAAAATACCTTTCCTCGGATAACTGAGTAACCACCTCCGCATAATCCAAACGAATTTTCGGAGTCACATCTCCAATATAATCAAACAATGCAGGCAAATAAGGTAAAATATCATATCCTTTTCTTTTCTTAAACTCATTGACCATATCCTCAGCCCACGAATGCATATTCAAATTATAATGCAATTCGTCTTGAAAAAAGTAGTTCAGACCTTTTCTACCTTGGGCATCGAGTTTGTCCTCAAAACGCTTGAAATAAACATCTATCAATCTTTTTCCATATTCCGGATGCAACTCATAAGAAGCCTCCGTATCAATTACATAAATGGTTTGCTCTTTAGAGGAAGTGGATTTCCAACTTAAATGAGTATTCTGAATTTGGTTATCCAATATTTTACATTTCGGATATAATACCACAGATAAAGGTTTCTGTTTTAATGGTATATCCAAGGTTCCCATCGGTGCCACAACATATTTTTTACACTTCAATCTTCCTTGATAATCAGAAAAATCCTTATCAAGCCTCAATTCATCTACATAATATCCATTATTTGCCCAACCTACTACATAATCATCCAATCCTAAACCGATTCCTTTTTCAGCACATTTACCAGAAAACCAATTCCAAACTTTCCACCATTCATCCGTAAACAATCCGGGAGCTCCTGGGTCGGGTTTACCAAAACCACCATACCCCTTTGCATTCAGATCTACATCTACCAAAGGGTGCGAATGGATATAACTGACAGCAAGGCCATCTACAGATGCTTCACTCAAAATATCCAACTGGTCTTGCAATCTCGAACAATTCAGCGAATCTCCATTCCACCAATAAAAAGGTACATTTCCATATCCTTTAGGAGGGGTAAGAAAACCCTCTCTTATATTAACGTGATTTTCCAACAAGGGATATCCTTTAAAACGTTGCTCTTGTGAAAATCCTTGTAAAAAGGACAAACACAACACTAAACTAAGCATTATCTTTTTTCTCATATTCATTTATATTATTTAGCATCAAAATCAATCAAAAATCTCCTAAGGTTTCACAAAGCTATTACATTACTTACATCCGACAATAACATGATAAGCAATTTCCTTTTTTTCAAAAAGATAACAAATTAGTCTCACCTTCTACCTGAACGACCTTTTCTATAACAGACGCTCCTGAAACCGGCTGCCCACCACCAACACATAACTTTATCTTGCCAGGACGAACAACACACTCACCAAAATCATTAAATGTCGCCAAATCCCGAGACGAAAGACGAAGAGTTACGGTCTTTGTTTCTCCCGGTTGCAAAGCAATACGAGTAAATCCTTTTAATGAACGGCAAGGTAAATAAGGCTCTTTATCTACATGAGTAAGGTATAGCTGCACCACCTCCTCACCAGCCAAACTTCCAGTATTAGTGACATCTACTTTCACAAAAACAGAGTCTTTTGTATCGACGACTTCGTTTACTTCCAACTTAGAGTAGGCAAAAGAAGTATAGCTTAATCCATACCCAAAAGGATATAAAGGCTCCCCTTTAAAATAACGGTATGTACGACCTTCCATAGAATAATCTGTAAACAAAGGCAAATCTACATCCCTCTTGTAAAAAGTCACAGGCAATCTTCCACTTGGATTATAATCACCGAATAAGACATCTGCCACAGCTTCACCACCTGCTTGTCCCCCATACCATGCGTTAACAATAGCAGGAATATGCTCGTTTTCCCAATTTACAGCGATAGCACTTCCGGTCATCATAACAAAGATAACAGGTTTTCCTGTTTTTTTCAACTCTTTCAATAAAGCAGTTTGCACCTCAGGCAAAGCAATGGTTGTACGATCTCCATCTTCAAACCCACGGCACTGAACTCCATTCTGTTCTCCTTCCAAGGCTGGCGATATACCTCCCACAAAGATTATAGCATCCGCATCTTTCACATGTCCAGCAAGTTCCGCATAAGAATCCCATTGTCTTTTACCTATTTCAAACGACAAGTCTCCATGACGGCCCTTCAAGACAGCCTCAATCTTTATTTCATACTCTTTGCCAGCTTCGAAACTACAAGTATATTTTCCATTTGATTTTGCCTTCCCTTCTCTTGCATCCACACAAATCTGATTATTTATCTGTAAAAGGAATCTCTTATCCGTATCCAGATTTAATGTGTACTCTCCGCTAACCAAAGGAGTAAATTTAGTCGTATATCTCACAGAAAAAGCCAAGGAACTCAAATCATGGATAATTTTTACTTCTCCCCGATAATGCAAATCGACTTTATCTTCCTGACGTGTTTCGGAAACGCCCTCAAACGTTGTATTGTTAAAATATTCAGCATAGAAACCTTTTTGCCCATTGTATGAGCATTGACTTAAAACATCGAGTGTTTTAAAATCATCTATGGCCACATGATCCACCATTTTTTCATAATAAACAGTGGTTTCAGGAGATACTTTAGCTTTGATTGCATCAAGTATAGTAACAATTCGAGACGGATATCCATGATAATTGCCCAACAATCCTAAATCTGTAGTTGCATTAGGACCTACTACCGCTATTTTGCGAAGAGCTTTATTCAAAGGTAACACTTGTTGTTCGTTCTTCAACAATACAATAGACTCACGAGCCATTTTAAGAGCTAAAGCCTGGTGCTTTTCACTATCTACTACAGACAAAGGGATTTGTGCATACTCCACTTGGTCATCCGGATCAAACATTCCCAACTTAAAACGAATATTAAACAAACGCTTTACGGCCTTGTCTATTTCCTGTTCTTGAATATGTCCTGTACGGACAGCTTCTACCAACGTCTTGAATGCCATATCTCTGATACAATCCAAATCCGTTCCATGCAACACAGCATCTACAGCCGCACTAATAGTGTCGGGATGGGTATAATGAGCCTTGTAAAAATCATCAATAGCGCCACAATCCGAAGTGACATATCCTTTAAAACCCCATTTATTCCTTAGAATATCCATCATCAGCAAATCATTTCCACAGCAAGGTCTACCTGCATAAGCATTGTAAGCACACATTATTCCAGAAACGGCCCCATCTACAATTACATCACGGAAAGCAGGTAAGTAAGTATCCCACAAATCATAAACACTTACTTCTGTACTAAACTCATGACGCAAAGACTCAGGGCCACTATGTACTGCATAATGTTTGGCGCAAGCCGATGCTTTTAAATACACAGAATCCCCTCCTTGCAGTCCCTCCACAAAAGCTTTACCCAAAGCACCTGTCAGATAAGGATCCTCACCAAAAGTTTCATGTCCTCTTCCCCATCGCGGATCTCTAAAAATATTTATGTTAGGAGCCCAATAGGTCAAGCCATAATAACTTCCATGATTATGATGTTTTAAGGCATCATGATAAATAGCCCTGCCTTCGTCTGCAATACAACTTGCCGCCTGCTCAATCATTTCTTTATTCCAAGTAGCGGCCATACCAATTGGCTGAGGATAAACAGTCACTTTATAATCAGCCAATTTGCCTACACCATGCAAACACTCATTTTGCCAATCATAAGCAGGAATTCCCAAACGTTCGATAGCCGGAGCAGCACTTGCCATTTGAGCAACTTTTTCTTCCAATGTCAAACGCGAGACCAAATCCCCTACCCTTTCTTCAATAGACAATGTGGTGTCCCGAAATGGATATTCCGCCTTTCTTGCACATGAGCCACATAGCAGTAATACAACTAAACTTATATATTTATACCCTGTCATTCTCAATTATAAATTAAATTCTCCTTCTGAGACAGTCAACTCTTTCCCATTCACCTTCACATTCTCCACAGATTTAACACGCAAAGGCATATACTTCTTATTAGGAGCCTGTTCTCCCAAAGCCCTAACCAAATTCAAGTCGCTTACTTTTTCAAAATAATATGCACTCTCCCAGGCCTTTTCAGGATTTTCCTTATTCCATACCACTGCACAATCAACCATTAATAACTTATCTATTCCATAGAATAAGAAACCGTTTCTTGCCCGCTTGTCTTTTGCATCTTCCGGTTCCATAAATAGTTGGAAGTCGTTAAATCTGATATTCGACATCGTTGTATCAAATCCTTCAAGACGCACTCCGCTTTGTCCGTGTGCTATGATATGGTTAAAGGTTACATTTTCAATTTTCCCGGCCGAAGGAACATTACCTCTTTTTTGAGTGGTAAGCCAAACCGCATCTCCGTTTCCCCACCAGAAAGTAGCCTTGCGTACCGTATTTATAATAATATTGGAGAACATGACATTTCTTACATTACCTCCATCTCTGATAATCATATTTAAGCCACGATTGGCATTATTGATGACACAATTAGTAACGGTGATATTTTCAAAATCGGCATGAGATTCAGTTCCTAGTTTCAAAGCGGCAGACGAAGATGTCAGTATACAGTTGGTAACAGTTATTTCACGACAAGGTTTGGTTAAATTTCCCTGACGGGTTGTTTTCAAACAAAGAGCATCATCGCCTGTATCTATTCTACAATTGCTAATGGCTACATAAGAACATCCATCAATATCCAATCCATCAGAATTCACTCCATTTGCAGAAGCAGACTGTATATGGATTCTGTCAACAAAAACCCGGTTACACCATTGCAAATGTACAGACCAGAAGGAAGATTCTATGACCTCAATATCACGTATGTGTACATTGGTGCACCCTGTAAAATTGATGGCTCCAGGGCAAGGAGGCACTTTACGATACTTTGTCCTATAATCTGCCCCATACTTTATGGCATTATCTATCTCACGTCCTGTTACCGAATCGGTAACAGCCAATTGGGGTTCACGTCTAAATGACTCGCGCACAGCCCGACAATGCAGTTTTCCTGTTCCTGTCACAGATACATTGGTTTCATTCAAAGCAAACAACAAAACTTCCGTGAAAGCCTCATCAGACGCACCTACTTTTATTTTATGGTTCCTATAATCCTCCACACGACGGCTTGCATACAGAACCGCTCCTGCATCCAAATGCAAATTCACATTACTTTTCATCAGCAAGGAAGTTATTAAGTAATTTCCACTAGGAACCCATACCTGTCCTCCTCCATTGGCAGCACAATCATCAATAGCCTTTTGAATAGCCATTGTGGACAGCACTGTGGTATCAGCCACCGCTCCATAATCCTTCACATTATAAATCAAGCGGTCGTCGGCCTGTACTTTTACCAAAGCAAATACCGCCAATAAAATCATTATAAATCTTTTCATCGTTCAATAAACTTATTATTTGTATATTTTAAAGGCACAAGAATAAATTATCAAACTCTTTCTTGTGCCCCTAACTAACAAAATTTATATATTAATAATCATAACCCGGATTCTGTTCTATGACATTTTGCAGGTATCTTGTCCAGTCATACGGAAGAGCACGTGTGGTATATTCATCTCTGAATGCCTGATCTCCCCAAACTTCCAAAGCCCGTACCGCACGTTCATTCATTTTCTTGGTAAACACCCGTTCTCTAATTTTTCCGGTACGTCTCAATTCCAAGAACCGTCTTTCCTCTCCCATCAATTCACGAGCACGTTCATCCAAAATATTATCTATACTCAATTCTAATACAGGAGCTACGCCTGTTTTTGAAGCACGGTTTCTCAATTTTTGCAAGTACTGTATGCCATCACCATAGCCAGCTTTTAAAGAAGCTTCAGCAGCAATTAAGTAAACTTCTCCTAATCTAAATTCAAAATGGTCTCTAGTTCCTTTTTCTCCACCATCATTATACAGTGCTTTAGAATCTCTAAACTTTTTAATACCTGGATATACAAAATATCTAGCTTTTATTCTTTCTCCTTCCCCATTCATTGCGAAACCATTAACACGATAATCACCATTATCATCTTTAATACCACCCACCAAAGGCTGATCATAATACTCATCAAAATTTACAACGAAATAAGGTTTCGTATCTTTCTCTTCCTGAGTCATAGCCGGCTCGTCAGGGAATATACAATGAATCATTTTTTGCCCAGGAACAATCGCTCCAAAAGCACCTTGACTGGCATCTTTCACTTCATTAGCAAAATATTCTTGCTGAAAAGTTATATCAAAACGTTTATCCCATGTACGGTCATATAATTTATAGGCAGCACGTGTAGGAGCATAGTTACCTGTATACCTTTCCATATATTCTAACTTCGCCCCCATGCCAGGAATAGCATATACAAAAGGCTGGAATGTAGCATAATCATTATTTCCTCCCCAATTAGTTTGTAAATCTGTACTATACTGTACTGAGAAAATAATTTCATCATTGATTTCATTACCTTCTTCAAAAAGATCATTAAAGTCAATCAATTGATATCCTTCATTCTTGATTACATCTACCGCTAAATCATAAGCCTTGCGGGCATCCTCCTTTTCGGCATACGACTTATAAGAACGCGTTAAATACAATTTAGAAAGTAAAGTCTTGATAGCTCCGCGAGTAACACGACCAAATTCGTTTTGTTCTGCTTTAGGTGCTACATCATTTTGACATGCCTCCAAATCAGAAATCAAAAAACTATAAATATCTTTTTCAGGCGTACGTTCTGCTACCAATTCGGGAACCTTTATCTCAGACGTCAACAAAGGAATATCACTAAAAGACTCCACTAAATAAAAATAAGCGAGTGCACGCAAAAATTTTAACTCTCCAGCACGTTGTGCCCGAAGTTCTTGAGTGATTTCCGCTCTTTCACCATAAGCAATACCCGAATTTGCCCGCTGAATCAAGTTATATCCATCACAAAATAAAGAACGTAAATCCCAGTTACTTGCATTTACAGCATTTTTGAAGTATTCATTAAAGCCTTGTAAATACAACTTGTTATAAGTGACTTTATCTTTTTCATACTTATCATCCAATCCTCCTCCAGGTTGAGTATAAACATCAGTACCCAACACAAAAGGAGTTTTATTTCTTGTCACATAACGTACAGGTTCATACACGGCCTTTACCATATATTCATAACCTTCCTTGGTTTTGAAATATTGTTCTGCACTAACAGTTCCTTCTGGTTTTTCTGTCAAAAAATCCTCACATGAAGAACAGGCAATCAACAGAACGCCACTTAAACAAATATTTTTTATAGTATTGAATTTCATAAGTCCAAATTTTTAAAATGTTACATTTACTCCCACCATATAAGTTGAAACAGAGACGCCACTATTATAAGTCGCAGTATCATCTGAATTATTAGCATTTGTTGCATATCCTCCAAATTCTGGATCTAGACCCGTGTAATTTGTAAACAAGAACGGATTTACAGCAGTTACATACACTCTAGCTCTATCCATATGCAAAGGTTTCAACCATTTCTGAGGGAAATTAAATCCTAAAGTTATATTACCCACTCTCACAAACGAAAAGTCCTTATACAATAACAAATCTTTATTTCCTCCTCTAGCAGGACGATAGAATTCGTTAGACGGATTTTCGGGTGTCCAATAGTTTACTTTCAACTGATTGATTTCACCAAGATATTCATTTTGCAATTCTCTATGAAATTTACTAAATTTCTTTTCCCCTTGACGTGTATAAACAAATATAGACAAATCCCAATTCTTAAATGTAAATGTATTAGTCATACTTCCAGTCCAATCAGGAAAAGGATTACCTAAAATTACACGGTCCTCTTCAGGAGTCATAGCACCATCTTTATTTTGATCAACCTCTTTCACATCACCTGGCTGACGTCCATATTTCGCGGCTTCCGATTCTTCCCCCAATTGCCAAATGCCATTCCATGCATAATCATAAAGAACCTTAACAGGCTCACCTATAAATAATCCCTGATCCGGATAGTCTTTATGATCACCAAAGATTTCGACTACTTCATTTTTATTTGCCGCAAAACTCAGCACTGTACTCCAAGTGAAATTTTTGGTACGTATATTCACCGTATTCAAAGCAATTTCAAGACCTTTATTACGAGTTGCTCCAATATTTACAGCATCAACAGAACCAAATCCATTTGTTTGTGGAATACCTTGTCCCAATATTAGATCCGTATTCTTTTTATTATAAAGATCAATACTACCAGTAATACGGTTCCTTAAAAAACTAAAATCTAAACCGACATTTATTTCCTTACTTTTTTCCCAACCCAAATTATAATTAGGAATTCTATTTAAATATTGTCCATTAGCATTTACACCACCAAAATCATACTGTGTATTATTAACTCCTAATATTGTAGAATAAGCACCAACTGCATTATTTCCAGACTCACCATAACTAACCCTTAATTTCAAATCATCAATATATTTGTTATCTTGCAGAAAATCTTCGCCTGTAATACGCCATGCCAAAGCCGCAGACGGAAAGAATCCCCACTTGTGTCCATCAGCCAATTTAGAAGAACCATCCGCACGTCCAGTCAGAGTCAACAAATATTTATCTTTGTATACATAGTTCACACGAGCCATAAATGAAACAAGGGTTTCTTTATTTTCCCATGATTCACGTCTTTCTTCTGTACCTGCAGCACCAATATTATGCCATTTAAAATTGTAAGGAAGATCCTTTACCCAAATTGCAGAATGCTCATTAGACGCTTTAAAAGTACTAGAGCCCACCATAGCATTTAAGCTATGATCTTTTTTAAACACATGGTTGTAAGTAATTGTATTATCCCATGTATATGAATATCCACTATTGTTGGTCAAATCTGCTTTAGGCTTATTGGTTCCCTTATTAGTCTTTGTGTAGGTATCTGCATAATAGCCAGCACGTTCACTATATACATAAGGAGAAAATGATGAACGTATATTTAATCCCTCAATAATTTTATAATCTGCAAAAAAGTTAGAGAATAAATTCAGTTGACGCAGATTAGTATTTTCATTCTTTGCATCAAACCGCGGGTTAGTAAAACGTTCCGGACGATAATCCTGTACATAGAATTGATCATTACCATCAGCATCGGTGGGCTGAGCAATAGGACGTAAACGAAAAGCAGATCTTAAAGCCTCCTTGGCGCCATTATCAATATTCGAATAACGTCCATAAGCAGATACTCCTAAAGTCAAATTACCTACTTTTCCTTCAATACCTAATTTAGCATTAAAACGCTGCAATTTTTCTCCATCAATATTACCAGTTTGTTCGGTATATCCCACAGAAAAGACATGTTTTTCATTTTCATTACCACCAGTCAGACCAATCGTATGTGACATCTGAAAACCATTTTGCAAAGTATAATCAAGCCAATCGGTATAACTTCGATTATCAGCATTTGCTTTTTCAAATCCTACAAAAGGATTATGATTTGAGCCAGCACGAATAGCTTCTTGGGCATAAGCAATAAATTCATCTCCATTAAACATTTCAGGTAAATTAGTTGGTGTTGTAAAACCTACTGTACCATCATAACTAACAACATTGCGACCACTCTTTCCCGACTTAGTAGTAACAATAATTACTCCATTAGCACCACGAGAACCATAAATAGCGGCAGCAGACACATCTTTCAAAACGTCTATCTTCTCAATATCAGCCGGATTTATAGCATTAATATCACCACCAACAACTCCATCAACCACACATAATGGAGAAGAAGACTTATTAATAGAATTCATACCACGAATCTCAATATTATAGCCTGTACCTAATTTACCAGTAGCCTGTGTCACACTAACTCCTGCATTTTGACCTCTTAAAGCTCCCAAAGTAGAATTCTGCCCTGACGCTTTCAATGTTTCGTTTGATACAGATTTAACAGATCCCGTCAAATCACGTTTTTTCATCGTTCCATATCCCACTACAACTACTTCATCCAATACTTCTGTATCTTCTTTCATTATAATATGAAGCTTATCTTTTTTATCTACCTTTATTTGTTGAGTGATATATCCTATAGAACTAATATTCAAAACGTCACCTTCTTTTACCTGTAACGCAAAATTTCCATCAAAATCAGTTATCACGCCAAGAGTTGATCCCACTTTGACTACATTGGCTCCAATCAAAGGTTCACCTTTTTCATCCACAACCTGTCCAGTCAAATCCTTCTGGGCATACATAGGCAAAAACATTACCATAAACAATAAGAAGCATACGGATCTAAAAATAAGCCTCTTTTCTACATGTGTGTTACGCATAATATTAAATCTTTTAATAGTTAAAAAATAAATAAATTTGATATGTAAAAATAGCCCTAAAGACCATATTTCGAGGAGGAAATTAAAACAAAAAAAGTGGAATACAGAAGAAATATACAGCAAAAACGCATTTTTTTCACTAATGCGATAATCTAAATATTAATTCCGACAACATTTTGAAAAACAGTCCCTTTAATACAAATGAATGAATTATTTATTTGTCACATATTTGAACTGATAATCACTATATGACCAAACATTACTACCATCAGGTATTGAAACTTTTCCTATTTTCTTTCCTGAACCATCGATATTCACCAATAATTGTATTCTGGTAAACTCTCCATGCTGATAATTAAAAGTTTCTCCATCATCATCATACAATTCATAAATTCCTGGAGCAGTACCATAATGACGAATTTCCAGTGTATATTTTTTATCATCAATCTGCTTTATAGCAGGAAGCATTGGAATAATTCCTCCATCTTTCACATATACCGGGATCTTATCGAGTCCTGGCTTGGCAATTATCACTTCTCCTTCCCCAGCATATTCTCCAGTATAAAAATCAAACCATTTTCCTGCAGGAAGTATTACTTGTCGTTCTTTTTCACCAGCAAATAAAGGAGCCACCAACAAGGATTGTCCCACCATAAACTGATCTTTCACTTCTTTCTTAACAGCTAAAGCATAAGGATTATCTGTACCATCAAACGCTACTTGATTTAATGTTTCATTAAAATTATATCCATCTTCCAAGTTCATAGCACGAACAGGAGGAATACCTTTAAAAGCATAATCGGCAAAAGCCGTATACAAATAAGGAATTAGTTGCATTCTTAATAATGCTATATCATTTACATTTTCTGCCACATCCTCAAAAGACCAGGGTTTTGTTCCATCTGCCCAAGCATTCAACATGGCCAATGGAGAAAAACAAACAGTTTGCATCCGACGCAACCATTCTTCAGAAGTTTGAGAAGCCCGTACCTCAGGAGTCCAAAGAACCCCTATAAAAGAACTATTAACTAATGCAGTAATAAAATCACGATGGTCATAATAATCATTATAAAGTACATAAGGAAAAGAAGTAGTGCCAGCATTAGCTGCACGCACCAAGCCATAAGTACGTTTATTCTCATTTTTATACATCTGAGTCGTTACTTTCTGCATCAAAGCTCCATAAATCTGTCTCATCTGTTCTGCTGGTATTCCAGATGGAAAAGTTGCAACGTCAGGCCATAACCAAGAATCATATCCGTCGTTTTCATCCATTTTATAACCGCTTATACCCAAATTCAACTGATGTTTCTTAAAATGATCTATTAAAATTTTTTGAGCTTCAGGCAGAGTATAATCTGGAACCGTTCCACACCATACTGTGTGACTACTTGTATAAGGCTGAATTTTATCAAATAATTCTCCATCCGGAGATACATAAGGATTTATCCACACATTAGTCTGAATATGATTCTTCTTTAAATACTCAATAAATGTAGAGGGACTAGAAAAACGAGTTGTGTCCCATTCATAAGTACATGGATAAGATCTTGTCATCCATCCCGGCTCTAATCCTATCACACTCAGCGGAAAGCCTTTTTCTTTAAAATCTTGCACTTCTTTTTTTATCTGCTCATCAGTAAAAAGGCTGGGTACTCTATGCCAAAAGCCCAATCCCCATTTAGGCGGCAAACACCCACCACCATGATAAAGATTATGGCGACGCACCACATCAAGCATAGTTTTGCCAGAGAATAAAATAATCTCAACCCCCTCTGCGGGCACCAAAAACTCCATATTATCAGAATAGGGACTTGCAGTCCACTCCGAATCAGTGTTTCTATCTCTTGCGACAGGAGGATTCTTACTATCCTTACGCACTCCTGTACCTATCCAAGCATCAATATATCGAGCAGAATTTATCAATGCACCATAACCTTTACTAGAAACAAAAAATGGAACAGGAGCATGACTCCGACCATTATCCTTACCCCCGTAATGATCTACATGCAAACGCATAACTCTTCCCCGTTGTTCTACGGTTTTAAAATTTAATCCTAAGCCAAATATTTTTTCACCTTCATCCAAAGGAAAACGAATATAAGTTTTTCCATCTATAACATCCATTTTCAACTCTTTAGGATCAAGAACCAATGTATCACCTTCTATTTCTTCGATAGCCTTCCAATTTGGAGTGACATCTAGTTCACTTAATAGGTTTATTTTTTCTGGTTGCCCAACAGTTATCTTCCATACCCCCTGTCCTTCTCGTGTCCATTGAATATCAGTTTCTTCTCTATATGTACAAGCAGCAGTGAGTCCCAATAACAAAAAGGCATATAGATATATCAATGTTTTCATTTCACATTTATTTTTCACATTCAACTTTAAACGTCATAGCCTTATCTCCCAATATTACAGGTACAACCACTTGTAATCCATCTGCTGTATATGTCCATTCCACTAATTGATTCGTACCTAATACCGAGACACTCTTAACCTTTAACGTATTTGTGTATTCATTCTTCTTAAATCCTTTTAAAACCATTTTTTTGCCTGCTTCTGGCACTCCCAAAGTCATTGCATAAATCACATTTTCCTTTGTAGTATAACGAATATCTTCTGCTGAATATTTCAAATTCATAAATTTCTTATGATTTTTAAAATCACCTTCAGGTTGACTTGTAGGTCCCTCGCCGAACATATACCAAGGACGAGTTCCATATATAGCCTCGCCATTTACCCTTAACCAATCTCCAATTTCCAATAGAATATCTTGTTGCTCCTGTGGAATGATACCATCTGCACGAGGCGAAACATTCAACATAAAAATACCGTTTTTACTTACTACATCAATCAAAACATTTACCAAATCTTTGCTTTTACGCAACTCCATATCTTCTGTATAGCACCAACTATCCGTACTAATAGTTTCTTCTGTAGTCCATAATTTTTTTGATATTTCTTGTTTCCTAGATTTCTCTAAAATCTCCATACTTACATTCAAAGGCAAATCCCCTTGCTTTCGTAAAATGGCAACATCTTTATTTTTTTTCTTACTATTTTCTATATAATATTTAGTGAACTTATAAAGATACTCTTCGGGAATCAAATCGAGCCATGCATCAAAATAAATAATATCCGGATCGTAACTATCAATCACTTCTTTAAGTTCTCCATACCACATCGGCTCATAAAATTCCTCTGGAGTGACATTTCCATATAGTAATCGAAGCATCGGATTATTAGATGCTGTAGGCATACCTTCTAAATAAGGGAAATGGCTATCATAAAGATCCCAAAACTCAGGTCGTTTAGGTCTTTCTTTATCTTTATAACGTTGTAATAACCTAGCATGATGAAAAGTTGCCATGAATTTCATTCCATGTTTCTTCAATTCATCACTATACTCTTTCAAAACATCACGCTTTGGTCCCATCAAAGCAGCATTCCATGGAGTAATCTTACTATCCCACATAGCAAACCCATCATGATGTTCAGCCACCTGTCCACCAAATTTAGCACCTGCACGTTGAAATAAATCAACCCACTCGCGAGCATTATAATGTTCTGCTGTAAAAAGAGGTACTAATTTGTCATAACCAAATTCTTTAGGATCGCCAAAATGTTGTTTATGATATTGATACTCCTTACGGCTTTCCATAAACATGTGCCGAGAGTACCACTCATAAGAATAAGCGGGTATAGAATAAACTCCCCAATGCAAATAAATACCAAATTTAGCATCTTTCAACCATTCAGGGTCACTATTATAAGAATAATCCTTGGACAAAGCCTTCCAATCTTTTTTATAAGACTCACATTGTGCATTGACCTGCAATATTAGACAAGACAACAAAATCAATAACAAACATTTTCTTTCACATACCTTCATAGCATTTCTGATTTTAAATTATTTTTTAAATGATAATATTGTAAATTCATATTTTCCTGAACCTACTTCGTACACACTTCGATCTTTCTTTATCCCTCTAAAGCTAATCTCAGGAACATTTTTTATTTCCTTATTTCCCTCTCGTACTAAATCAGGTTCGATGGTTGGCAAATAAATCAAAGCTTTTGTATTTGTCGGTACTGCTATTTGAATAACAAATTTTCCCTCTTTTACCTCCCATTTACTCTTAATTTTCCCACGAGGAGAATCAAATAAAACATCAGCAGCATAAATATCACCTACAATTTCAGGATGAATGACAAACGTATTGAAAGCAATAGATCCATCACTAGGTCTAATACCTCCTATACCCCTATAAAACCATTCCATTAAATGCCCCAACATGCAATGATTATGAGAAGCGGTTTTTAAAGCAGCCCAAGATTCTGTCAAAGATGTAGCTCCTTGTTTCAACTGATAACCATATCCTGGTTTGTCAGACTGACTATTCATATCATAAATGACATCTGAAGCGCCTTCCCTTTCTAACACTTTCAACAAATAACTAAAACCAATATCTCCAGAAGTTATACTATTATCACGGCTACGAATATCTGCTATTATTTGCTGCAAACAAGCTTCACGATCCTCATTTTCCACTAAATCCATATAAATAGGAATAGCATTAGCCGTTTGACTACCCTGGTCATAATAACCTTTTTCCCTATTGAAAAATTTTGCATTAAAAGCAATCTTCACTTTTGCAGCCAGATCTGCATATTTCTTTGCATCAGATTCTTTGCCCAACAATTTAGATGTAGCCGAAACAACTTTCAAGGTAAAATAATAAATAGCAGTAGATGTCAGCCCTCTCGTTGTCAACTGACTATAACCTGGATGATTAGGTCCTAAATCATACCAATCTCCTAAACCATGATATAAAATATGGTGTTTAGTACGACTAGACAGATAATCAACATAGGAAGTCATCAAATGATAACTATTTTCCAGAATAGATCTATCCCCATACCATTGATATAAAAACCATGGTAAGATTACTCCCGAGCTTCCCCATTCTGGTGAATCTCTAAAATCATGTGGGAATTGGGCATATTCCGGAGCTGTATTAGGAATCAACCCGTTATTCAACTGAGAACATTTCATATCCTCAATCGTCTTTGAATACATCCGATGAATATCATAGCAAAAAGCGATAGAACTGCTCATTAAATGGGCTACCTCCAGCCATCCTAACTTCTCACGATGAGGACAATCTGTCAATACATGAGACAAATTACTTTTCATTGACCAATCAATTAATGAATAAATATCATTAAACATCTGATTGGAACAGGTAAATCGTCCTACCAAACGAGAATCATTAGACACATGCAATAACTGTAAATCTTCGATAACCGGTAGATTTTGAGGATTTAAGGTTCCTTCAGGAACAGCCCCTTCAACTTGAACATATCTAAATCCATAATATGAAAACAAAGGGCTCCAACTTTCTTTTCCACAACCAGCCAAAGTATAAGAAAACCAATAAGGATGCCCACTATTATTTTGATTGGCCAATCCATCCTCTGTCAAATATTCAGCAGGTTTCATAATAACTTTCGCCCCTCGTCTTCCTTTCACTTTCAAATTTACTATAGCAGATGCATTTTGCCCAAAATCATAAATATAAACGCCAGGTTTGGTCTCATAAAAACGGACAGCCTTCAATCGTTGATTCACTTTCAAAGGAACAGATGTTTGAGAAGATAAACATCCCATTTCAGGAATTTCGATCGCATCCCTCCATGCCGACTCATCAAAGCCAGAAAGATTCCACCCTTTTTGTTCCAAAGTAGCATCATAGTCCTCCCCTCCATATATACTAGAAAAAGTTATTGGGCTAGAAGTAACTTTCCAATCACTACCACTATCGATATCTTCCATCGTACCATCAGTATAAGTAACACGTACTTTACAAATCATTTTAGGATACGAAAAAGTTGTTATCAGCTTTCTATATCGAGTAGAGTCACGAGGAATATTCAAAAATCCATTCCCCAACCTAACTCCAATTGCATTTTTTTCACTATATAAATGCTTAGTAATATCAAATGTAACATACAATGATGATTTATCGTATTTACTCCATCCTGGATCTAGGAAATGGTCTCCTATTTTTTCTCCATTAACGCTCAATTCAAAATGCCCCAAACCAGATATAAAAACTATTGCAGAATGAACTTTTTTCCCATTTACTCTAAACTCTTTTCTAAACTGAGGCATTTGAGCTTCACGGTCAAAATACTCCACTTTATTTCCCGCCAACTGAAAACCTGGATAGACAATATATTGGGGTGAGACAGTCTCCATAGCAATCCATTTAGCAGCCCCCCAATCTTCTTGTTTTAACAACCCCATACGAAATTGCTTTATTGCGGTCCACGCTGATTCTATCCCTCTATCATCCCACACCTTTACTTTCCAATAATAAGCGCAAGCAGATTCCAATGGTTTACCATCATACCTGACATGAATGGATTCTTGAGACAGGCATTTACCTGAATCCCAAAGATTTCCAATATTTTTCTTTAAAAGTTCAGGATCATCAGATACCAATATTCTATATGCACCTTGATTCAAATTCCGAACATTAGAAATAAGTTTCCATGCAAACACAGGTTGAACATTCTGCACTCCCAATGGATTATCCTGATTCTCACACCATACATCCACTAGTTCTATCGGCTTGGCTTGTACCATAATACACATGAAAAATAAGGCTAGCCCCATCCATAATCTTAATGTTTTCATAGCATTTATTTTTTAGATTCAAAAAAATATTTACCTCCTACAACCGCAAATTTTATATGGCTATCCGATTTATCCTCATACACCTTTGCTATATTGTTCATCACATACTTACCCGATTTCCAAACAAGAATTCCATTTACTTTTATCTCTTTTACTTTTTTAGCAGGAACACCAACTATAGTAGGAATCCCTATAGGAGTTTCTATCGTCATATCCATTCCTTTGGAATGCTGAACAAAGGAACTTTTCACTTTCCCCTTGACCGAACAGACCTCAGCTTCGGCTTGTCTTACATCGCCCGGTTGAGGAACAATGGCTATTTCTTCATATCCGCATTTAGCAGGAGCTATTCCACATAAGTATTGAGACAATACTGTTAAACCTCCCCCTGTCCATGCGTGATTCACACTACCAGCCTCATATCCATCTATTCCAATGTTCCAATGTTCAAATAACGTGGTAAAATAGGTATGGTTCACCATATATGCCATTCTTTTTTTATGTCGTACAAGTGCTTCTCGCTCATATCCCATCATCATCATTGCTTCAAATATATATTTCTCCATATAAGGACTAGCATGATATTCAGTCTGGAATATTTGCAAAATCTTCTGGTATTTATTTTTATCAGCCAGTCCAGACACAATAGCTAATGCTTGTACTCTATCATCAGTCTTACCTCCATACTTAGGATCACGATAAGCATTACCATTCCAATAGTAATTATTAAAAGCTTGCTTAAAAGATGACATTCTTTCAGCATAATACTGCACGTCATCCATATAGTCCAGTTCCGAGGCCATTTGACACATTCCTTTCAATGCCAAATAGTACCAAGCATTGATTAAAGGGAACATGTCACGATCCTCCCCCCAGTCTCCCCAGACCCAACCTACATTTCGAAAAGAAACAACACCCGACTCATGTTGCTTCCATAATGACATATAAAGTTTAATCTTGGGATATATATACCGTATCGTTTCTATATCACCTGTATGCAAGTAATAGTACCAAGCACCATAATATCCTATTGAAGCCAAAGTTTGCCCAGGCAATTCAAGTCTCCAATTTCCTGATGGTACTGGAGCAAAAATACTTCCATCCTCTTGCTGCCAATCAACCAATTCACATAACCATTTTTTAGTCAATGCATGACTAGAAGGAGAAAGTGAATAATAAGTTTCTCCTGATTCATTTACAGCATCACCAGTCCACTGCGCCCTTTCACGTTCCGGACAATCCATATAAGTATCTCTCATTGTCACATATAATGTACGCAATGATTTTTTCCATAAATTATTCAACAATGTATCGGAAGATATAAAATTGCCAGAGAACTCACAATTATATCCTGTTTCTCTATATTTCACCTCCAACACTTCCACTTCTTCAGGTATCAAATAATAAACCCGATGACCATTCATCCATCCCAGATTTTCGTATTCTTGTACCCCTTCTTTTGTTATATACTCCGCATGAATATTCTCGGTAGCGCCATTATAATAGAAATAATTATCTGTACCTATCAGCAATTTAATACCTGCAGGAGATTTTATTTTAAAATAAGGGGTAATCTGTGCATTATAAGGCAATACACATACCAATGTATCCTTACTTCTATAAGTTTTCACATAATCTTTTAAACCATAATCTTTCCACAAGGGAATTGGTCTCCTTCTCAAATTATTCCAAGGAGCCCCACCAGCCTTCTGCAATTTTGAAGCTTCTGGATAATTAGGTCTAAAATCTGGTTTATACCAAGTTCCCATGCCTTTACGCGCATCGTATAAAATATTAGATTCGGACAAGCGATAATTAGGTTTGGTACCGTCACATGTACCAAAAGCCATATTCAAACTACATCCCCAAGTACTGTCACTTATTATTTCAATTCCAGGAGCCTGACAATCGAACAACAACCCTGCTTTTCCACTACTATTGTGTGAAAAGCCCTGCTTACCAAAATACCAAACAAGTACAGCTATCGTATTATCACCCATTTTTAAATAAGGTGCTATATCCAACTCGTCGTAATAGGTATCCTCCGGATTGGGCCCTCGTTTCAATCCTCCCTCAAAAACCACTCTTTCTCCATTTATCCAAAGCCAATACTTACTGTCAACTGCAATTCTCGCAATCGCCTCTTGGGGGATATGAGACAAATGAACGACCTTATGGTAATTCAACCAAGTATTAGGCTCACTTTGACAGGCATCCGTACTAATCCAATATGCTTTCCACTCATAAGCATATGAGAATAAAGACATACAACACAGCCCAAGTAACAATATAAATTTTCCCATAACTCTATTCATTTATTGCTATTTGATAAGTTTCACCAGCTTTTGTACTAAAACAGGTTACATAATAATCTCCCCATTGGGTCTCTTGTTTTTTTGATATTGTTTTTATACCAGTTATTTTTATAGGAATTGAAGTCCTTAATATGCATTCATTGCCTAATTTTGAATAAAGCTTACTTTTTACCAGTTTTCCATTTTGCCAATCCATGTCCACGACAAAACCATTTCTTGCACACAGACCAGACACTTGGCCATCCATCCACAATGAAGGCAATGCCGGCAACAGATGAATTTCATTATCATGACTCTGAATCAACATTTCAGTCATACCAGAAAGCCCACCCAGATTACCATCTATCTGAAAAGGAGGGTGTGCACAAAATAAATTCACATAAGAACCTCCACCATCATAATTCTCACCTTGTACGTCAACTACACTCAACAAATTTCTTAATAATTTATAAGAATGATTTCCGTCCAACAAACGTGCCCAAAAATTAATCTTCCATGCCAACGACCATCCGGTACCATTATCTCCTCGCAATTCCAATGTCCTTTGACAAGCCTTTGCTAAATCGGGAGTTTTAAATGGAGTAATTTGTCTACCAGGATGAAGTCCTATCAAATGAGAAACATGTCGATGATGAGGATCCAAATCTTCATAATCCTTAAACCATTCCTGAAGATTACCCTTCTTACCAATTTGAAGCGGATAAAGCTTTTTGCGTTTTCCTACCAACAATTGTCTGAAATCAGCATCTATTCCCAGAATTTCAGAAGCTTCGATTACATTGGTAAACAGATCCCAAATTAGTGACATATCCATAGTGGTAGCAATGGAAACACAATACGAATGCCCATCTTCCGCTATAAATTTATTTTCAGGAGAAGTAGAAGGAGCTGTAACCAAATATCCTTTATCGTCCTCAACCAACCAATCTAAACAGAACTGCGCAGCTCCCTTCATGATGGGATATGCCTCCTCTTTTAAATATTTCTTATCACCGACAAAGCGATAATGCTCAAATAAATGCTGACTAACCCACGGACTTCCCATATACCAATTGGCCCATGCAGGATCTCCAGCCCCCCGATTACCTACAGGATTAGTTTGTCCCCAAATATCTGAATTATGACTTAAGGCCCAACCTTTCGCATGATAGAAGTTCTTTGCTGTCTGTTCCCCGTTTTTAGACATATTTTTCACATGATTCAAAAATGGGACATGAAGCTCTGACAAATTGCAAATTTCAGCCGGCCAATAATTCATTTCAGCATTTATATTGATTGTATAATTTCCACTCCAAGGTGCCCTAAGTAAATTATTCCAAATTCCCTGTAAATTAGCAGGCATATTTCCGGGACGTGAACAAGAAATCAGCAAATATCTATTAAATTGGTAATATAATGCCTCTAATGACAAATCAGGCTTTCCCTCTTTATAAGCCAATAAACGCTCCCGTATATCCAATTCATCATTCTCTTCTACATTTCCTAAAGTAAAATTCACTCTATTAAAATAAGACTGATAATCTTGTACATGCCTTTTTTTCAAAGAAAAATAGTTTTTCCCTTTTGCTTTGTCCAAATACTGACCAGCCAATTCCAATTCATCTCTACCTTCTGTTTGAGGATCTTTATCAAAACCATTAAAGCTGGTAGCAGCCCCTAGTTTCAAGATAGCCTCATCTGCATTTTCGACCTGTACAATTCCATTTTTTATTGATACACTTCCTTTTTTAGTCTCAACACTCATTTTAACAGCAAAACGCATACCCTGGTTTCCATTCTTTTCATAGATTACCGGTTCAAGAGTGTTTAAATAACTGGGATCTACATGAACAGGAGCGACTCCCTGCATCAATAATCCATCCTCATATCCCTGAACCTTATGATTTAACAGGCTGGATAGAGAAACCGAAAAATTCAATGCGCCTTTTTTATTAGAGCAAAGCTTAATAATAACCAATTGATCAGGTGCAGAAACAAAGACCTCTCTTTTGTATAAAACACCTTCTTTTGTATAACTAGTGGTATGTATAGCCTGCGATATATCCAACTCTCTATTATAATTCACTACATCGCCATCGCCAAATGTATATTTTATTCGCAAATCCGCCATTGGCAAATAAGACTGCGTATAATCTCCCTGCATTTTACAACACAAATCTCTAGCTTTTCCCCATTCACTATTAAACAGAGCCTTACGCAATAAAGGCAAATAATCTACCGCCTGCGGATTAGGATTCAAATCTACGGGTCTTCCAGACCAAAGAGTTTCCTCATTCAATTGAATAAGTTCTTCATTCACTCCTCCAAAAATCATAGCCCCCAAACGCCCATTACCCACAGGCAAAGCTTCTGTCCATTCTTGAGCAGGATGCTTATACCACAATTTCAGTGATTTATCTATAGCATGTACTTCAATAAAAAAAGAGAAGCAGAATAAACAAAATAACAATATATATTTAAAATTTCTCATCACTTTCTTATATTAAGTGCCTAATTCTATTTATTCGCATTCTATTTTAAAACAAATAGCCTTATTTCCCTGCATCATTGGTGTCTCAACTAACAATCCCTCAGATGTTTCTCTCCAAGTTATACTCTGATTAGTGCCTAGTACGGATACATTCTTAATGTTTATAGCCGAAGGTAAAGTTTTTTCAGAAAATCCCTTAAGCAGTAAAGAAGTACCGAATTCTGGTGTACCTAAGCTTATTGCATAAATAACATTGCCTTTTGTAGTATAGCGAATATCTTTCCATGAATATTTTACTTTTAGAAATTCTTTATGATTGGCAAAATCGCCTTCTGGTTGAGTCGTTGGACCTTCACCATACAAATACCAAGGTCTTGTTCCATAAATCGCTTCGCCATTAACTTTCAGCCATTCCCCTATAGACAACAATATATCCTCTTGTTCAGCAGGTATAACCCCATCTGCCCTAGGAGACACATTAAGTAACAAGACTCCATTTTTACTTACCACATCTACCAAAACATCTATTAAATCTTTTGCTTTTTTAAGTTTCATATCATGCGTATAGCTCCAACTATCCGTACTGATTGTTTCGTCGGTCATCCACAAATGTAGTTCTATATTCTGTTTACGAGATTTCTCCAGATTCTCTATACTAATATTCAAAGGCAGGTCACCTTGTTTTCTACAAATAGCAATCTCTTTTCCTTTCTTTTTTGCTTCTTTCACATAATAATCAACAAATTTATACAGGTATTTCTCTGGAACCATATCTAGCCAAGCGTCAAACCAAATTACATCCGGACTATATTTATCTATAACCTCCTTTAAAGCAGTAAACCAAATAGGTTCATAGAATTCTTCTGGAGTTACGTTTCCATAAAGCAAACGCAACATAGGATTATCCGAAGCAGTAGGCATTCCTTCCACATAAGGGAAATGGCTATCCCACATATCCCAAAAATCAGGTTTCTTTGAACGATTAGCATCTTCTTTATAACGTTGCAATAAACGTGCGTGATGAAACGTTGTTATCAATTTCATTCCATGATTTCTTATTTCTTCTTCAAGTTCTCCCACAACATCTCGTTTTGGACCCATCAATACTGAATTCCATGGAGTAGTTTGTGTATTCCACATAGCAAACCCATCATGATGTTCAGCCACTGGTCCTGCAAACTTTGCTCCTGCTTTTTGAAACAAATTCACCCATTCACGGGCATTAAATTTTTCAGCCTTAAACATCGGAACTAAAACTTCATATCCCACTTCTTTAGGATCGCCATAATGTTCTTTATGATATTTATACTCTTTACGATTTTCCATAAACATCAACCTAGGATACCATTCATAAGAATATGCAGGAACTGAATATACCCCCCAATGACAATATATGCCAAATTTGGCATCTTTCAACCATTCAGGTTCAGCATTATATTGAGCCTCCTTTGATATTTTTCCCCAATCCATTTTATAATTTTCGTATTGAGCATTTCCTTTAAAAGAAAGGAAAAGTAAACCTAAAATAAAAAGTGTTTTTTTCATTGTTTCTACTGCCTAATAATTACATATTTGAAATTAAGATTGATAAATTCACTTTAACACCAAGTAAAGCGATACTATTTTTAAATAGTTTCACCATTAAAATAGTCTAGCATATTCTAACACATGGCATATTGAGTATGAAAGCAACCTTCTCTATCTTATTCGCTACATTCCCCACTCCTATCGCACAATGATGTGAAGGACCAGCCTTACTCCATTTATTCATAAAAACACGAGCACCACAAGAAAAGCGATACCGACTATTAGTATTACCTATTTGCAAAATAGGACCTTCTACAGACTCTCCTTCAGCTACCAGCAAAAAAGGTCCTTCTTTTCCTTCACATACAGAAAGAAAAGTAACATCACCCCGCTTTACTGTCATTTGTATAGAAAGGCCCTTACCTGGTTTACCATGATAAACAGGAAGTGGAACCAATTTCACTTTACTTTCCGCCATTGCCGGATGAGCAGGACCGTCATGTCCCCACATTACTATATCATCTTCAAAATCCATTGCATAAGGTTCTGAAAAAGAGCCGCCAACGCCCAATAATGACATTATTTTCATAGCTTGTACATTCTTGACTTCACATTCTCCCGCTATAGGAATATCATATCCTGTTAACAAAGTATTTCCCGCAATAATTGAAGTTATAATATTTTCATATTCATTTCCGGAAGTCCCCTCATAATAATAAGCCATTGAACCTAAATTATGCTTCTCAATTAATTTATCAAGTGCTACAGAAGTCCTTGCAGCACGATCCAATTCATACTCTTCACACTCTGGCGCAACTTCAAATTTCTTTTCAAACTCAATACGTTTAAGTTTTAACTCTTCCTCTGTTACACTATCACGAAGCATCTTCAACTCACACATTTCCAACTGTTCTATATGAGTTCCAAAAATGGCAGATTGCATAGTCGTATCTGTATACACATCCAACATTCCACAATAATAATGACCAAGAATGCCTAATCGATTTCCACGCATACCTTTAACAACCCGTGCCGCATCTATCCAGTCTGCTATCTCCGTCCATACTTGTTCCTCATACAAATAACCAGTTATGATGTCATAACGAATATCTGCCCGATTAAACACACAAGCAAATTCAGGAGTAGAACATGCCTGACAATGAGCCAACCATTCGCCTGTCATCTTTCCACGGTCGTCCATACTATTTATATAGCTATAATCTATGGCTGGTACAGGTTGCACATCAAGTAAAACAACTGGAACTTTAAGACATCGAACAATAGGTAGAATAGTAGATGATAAAGCATATGTAGAAATAAATATAAAAATGATTTCCACATCACTATTTTTTAGTTTTTGGGCAGCTATTGTTGCTTTTGTCGATGTATCGACCATACCAACATCTATAACTTCAGCACACAAACTGGTTAACTTCCCATTAATATCCTTTTGATACTCCATTAAACGTTGAAGAAGTCCATCAAATTGTCCCCAATATGTATCTAGACCAACTCCAATAAGCCCGACTTTCACTATATCTTTTTTTCCCTCCATATCTATATTTTTTTTTTAAGATATAGCAAAATTAGCCGAATTAAAGAAAAGTGCACTTTACAATCTGGCAAAACACCTTTATTTTTTGAGACATTATTCTCTAAAATCACTAGGCCTTTTTCCTGTTTTTTTTTTAAATTGAGTAGAAAAATAATCAGGTGAATCAAAATTTAAGACATAAGCTATTTCTTTAATAGACATTTGAGTAGCCCGAAGCAATTCTTTAGCCCGCTGCAATTTTATATCCTGGAAATAAGATAAAGGAGAAACACCTGTATACTCCTTGAATAATTTACGAAAAGAAGAATAACCGATCCCCAATTCTTCGGCTATATCTTGGATAGACAAAGTACTCTCCATTTTCTCGTACATAAGTACACGTGCTTTATTTATCTGCTCAACCATATACTTATTTTTATTCAGCCGATTATTACGATCCAAACTATACATCAACCCTAACAAATGATTAGTAATCCCAGCCAGCATCTGTTGAAAATAGGCATTTTCATATTCAGCAACTTCAATAGCCTGCATATAAAGATGAACTACTTCTTCATTGACACCAACATTGAATATTGGATTTTTTTTCTGTAAAAAACCATTTTGGACTCTAATATCTATATTCATTCCTTTAAAGCCAATCCAATATTGTTTCCATCCTATTTCAAGATCAGGACTGTATGTATGCCATTCACCAGGAAACAATAAAAACATAGTTCCTGCTTTAATCACCGTTTTCTCTATACTTTGAGACTGAAAAGTACCTCTTCCTTCAGAAATATAGACTAGTTGGTATTCCTGCAAAACACGCCCCTTATCAGGAAAGAAATAATATGCATCCAGATGTTGGGTTGTTGGATACCTTTCACCTTTACTTATCACTTCATATCCCACTGTATTAATGGAAAGTCCCCATAATAAGTCACGTTCATTTTCTATGATATACTTAACAGGTTTCATCTATCACAATTTACTAGGCAATATACCAAATTTCTGATTAAAACATTTAGCAAAATATTTAGGATCATTAAAACCAACTTCATAAGCGACTTCAGAAATATTCAAATTTTTAGTAACCTTATTTATCAAAATAAGCTCTTTAGCCTTATTCAAGCGATAAGCTTTAATAAAGTTATTAGTGGACTCTCCTGTAAGGTCCCTTAATTTTCGATTCAACAAAGTCTTACTCACCCCTACTGCTTCTGCAAATTTACTAACTTCAAAATCCGCTTCCTGATAATTTTCAGCAAGCACCATCATCACCCTATCCATAAATTTTTTATCTCTAGAATCTTCTTCTACATGAAGAGTAGATACATCCATATTGATACTGAAGGAGTGTTGATACTGCCGCCTGTTTTTCAATATGTTTTCAATACGTACTAACAACAGATCCTCATCGAAAGGTTTTGTCAAGTACTCTTCTACCCCCACTTTATAGCTCTCCAGCCGTTTTTCATATGATGTTTTGGCAGTCAATATCAAAAGAGGAATATGTGAAGTTTTAATATCATTTTTTATACGCTTAGAAAACTCCAGCCCATCCATAACAGGCATCATCAAATCACTTATTATAAAATTTATATCATTTTCTGGTTGACTTAATATGTCTAAAGCTTCCAATCCACTTTCCGCCTCTATTACATGATATTCCTTCACTAAAATAGAACGAATAAATTTCCTCATATCCCGATTATCTTCTACGACTAAAATAGTAATTGAAGGTATCTTCTGTTTGCTCCTTGATAAATCGACATTGTTTTTTACTTCTTGCACATCCTCACCCACCTGCTGCAAATCTTTCACTTCTCTTACCGGTACACCTTCTTCCAAAGGAAGAATTATCCGAAATGAAGTTCCCGACAGATGATTATTTTTAGCAAATATCTCCCCCCCATGTTTTTCTATAATATTTTTACATAAAAATAAACCTATTCCTGTTCCACTTTGCCCATAAACAGGATATTTTGTACCTTTCCTAGATTGATAAAAGCGATTAAAAATTTTTTCCAACTCATCTGTAGACACTCCTATGCCATTATCATTCACACAGATATAAATTAAATCTTCATTTTTCTCATTTCTCAAACTACACACATATAATTTTACACACCCACTATTAGGCGTAAATTTAATGGCATTAGACAATAAATTCACAATAACTTTTTCCATATAAGTTTCATCATATTGAAAAAAAGGATGTGGCAAATGGTAATATTTCAATATTCGAATATCTCTTTCCTTTGCAAACATTTCAAAAGGCACTACAACATCGTTTAGTAATTTTATCAAATTATTATTAGACATATTAATCTCGACTCCATCCGAATCTATTTTTCGAAAATCGAGTAACTGGTTAATAAGCGCAAGTAACGACTTCGAATTTCTTTCCACAATTTGAAGCTGTTCTATAACTTCCGGATTACAACTCAACTTAAGAGCGCGTGCTATAGGACCAACGATCAGTGTTATTGAAGTCCTAAATTCATGCGTTATACCAGTAAAAAAATTTATTTTATCTTCTGTCGCTTCCTGTATCTTTTGCGACATCTCCATTATTTGTGTTTTCTGCAGGTTTATTTGATTACACTGCTCCACCAATAGTAAATTCTGTTTAGCCAATTCAATAGTTCTATTCTCTAGTTCTTGAGTACGCATTTTAACATTTAAAGCCAAACTATTTTTTTGCTTTTGTAATATTGATATTCTCCATAAATAAAAAGATATAATTACCAATATAATACATATAATAACAATAAAATTAAACCACCAGGTTTTATAGAAAAAAGGAGTAATAATTATAGGAAGTTCCGTTACTTCACTTTCAGTACTTCTCCCATTGAAAACAGCCTTAACTTGAAAAACATATTGACCCGCATCCAAATTGGTGTATCTAGCATCATTTTGCATATTACCCGTTTCAATCCATCTTTTGTCAAATCCTTTTAACCTGTAAAAATATCTAACATTTTCATTTTCCCCATAATTTAAAGCAGAAAAGCTTAGAGAGAAAGATTTATCTTTTTCATGTAAAACAAGACGATGAGCATTGACTATATCTTCCACTAAGTACTGATTTTCACCTTGGGAAATCACCTTATCAAATACCATTAGTTTTGTCATAAAAACCTTTTTGCTCTTTTCATTTTTCTCGGATGCACGAAAGCCCCTTATAGCAACAAGCCCTTTAAGGTTACCAAAATATAGTACATTATTTCTTAACGATTTACAATATGCATTCCAATAAAATTGATTAGACAATATTCCCTGTCCTTGTAGAAAATTACGACAACTTTGATTATGTGGATCAAAACATGAAATTCCATAATTGGTACTAATCCATAGCAAGTGGTTATCATCTTCCAATATACCATACACATTATTATTAATCAGACCATCCTGAGTTGAATAGTTTTTAAAGACATAATTATTATTTTTATCTGATTCCAATTTATAAAGTCCATATCCATCACTACCCAACCATATAGTGCCTGACGAATCTTCATAAATACAATTGATTTTTTCATTGTACAATGAATTAGACTCATCTAACTTATATTTTTTAAAATCATAAATAAAACTTGAATGACTTTTTGCAAAAGAAAGCAAATGAATAATCAATACTCCCTTAGAAGTTCCAATCCATAATCTCTTTTTACTATCTATGGTCATTCCTATCATATTATGATGAGTATACTTATCAGTAACTAAAGGAATTTTGTCCAATTTGTTATGAGATATATCATAAAAATACAATCCTTCCTTAGTTCCAATCCAAATTCCATTGTTCATCTCATCATAGCATAAGCTTCCTACAAAATCATTTTTCAGTTGAGGAGTATTATCAGTGGTTATTTGTACAAAAGAAAGATGAGGAAGATCTTTAAGTTCAACAACGTTCAGCCCTTTACCCCAAGTAGCAATCCACAATCTTCCGTTATTATCTTCGGTAATAGCTGAAACCGAATTATGGCTTAAACTATTTTTTTTAGAGTCATGAAAGAAATGAATAAAGTCATTTTCATTTTTTAATTTCAAGCTCAAGCCTCCTTCCACATTACCTACCCACAAGTTTCCATCTTTGTCTTCAAAAATGCTATTAACAGGATTATGAGACAAACTTTTAGAATTATTTTTATCATGGACATAACTTTTCACTACTAAATTTCTTTTGGTCAATATATTTATTCCTCCTGTTTCTGTTCCTATCCAAATAATATTATCCTTAGCCAACAGACAATTTATAAAGTTACAGCTGAGAGCTTGCAGATCATTATTATCATTCTTTACATTACGAATAAATCGATCTGACACTGGGTCATAAAAATTAATCCCCATTAGCGTGCCTATAATAATTTCCTGATTAGGCCCTACAATGATGTCAGTTATAAAGCTTTGGCTTAAAGAATTTAAATCCCCCTCTACATGTCTATATCTATGAAGTTGCTGAGTATTTAGATCATATTTATACAATCCCCTATTGGTTCCAATCCAAACCTCTTCATTCTTTTGCTGCATACAATGAATGATCGTTTTTTCAACAAAAGAATTTTGTTGAAAAACAGTAGATAAACATAAATATGAATCGTACGATTTATTTACCTTACTTATTCTTCCATTATGCCCCAACCAGATTTCTCCATTTATTTCCTTTATAGTAGTCACATGTTTATTTGCATATAGCATATCCGATGACAATGACAGTACCTTTTTTATTTCTCCTTTTTCTGCAAAAACAATATTATACACATTATCTTGTGTGATAATCCATAGGTCTCCTTTTGAGTCATTGATTATACTAAAACATTCTTTATTGACAAAACTCTGAATTTGAGGAAAAGAAACGAGTTTATTTACATTTAAATCTAAAACATCAATGCCATTTTCCGAAGCAATCCACAACCTATCAAAATTATCCTCACAGATCTTCTTTACAAAGTTACGGATCTTCAACAAAGAATATAGCATATCTGAGTTTGAGAAGGCAAAAGGCGATGAGGAGGCAATTGTACTCAATCATAATCAGAACTTTTTTGCAGTATCATTCGTTGCAATGGATTTCATCAACGGAGAAAACAGTAAATACTCGTACAAACTCGAGAATTTCAGCGATGTATGGATGGA